>OCVR010000170.1_pt1 | contig 53863 bp, 50 predicted proteins | sample 1539091 | NCBI WGS metagenome assembly OCVR01 (sample SAMEA3355530, study PRJEB22509) | marine metagenome | biome: marine; feature: coastal ocean; material: water | place: USA | collected 2010-08-07 | depth 16 m | reverse complement strand
AGATCTGGAAACAGCGGAAATTGCGATCAAGGCTGCTCAAACAGGCCACCTTGTGTTATCGACTCTACACACCAATAGCGCTGCAGAAACCGTCACTCGAATGCTCAACATGGGTGTTCCCGCCTTCAACCTGGCGACTTCCGTTGACCTGATTATTGCTCAGCGCCTCGCACGACGGCTATGTAAAGAGTGCGCGATACCCGCTGAAATTCCCCACGAAACGCTGCTAAACGAGGGATTCACTGAAGAACAATTAGCGGATGCGACCATAACTCATGCAGTAGGCTGCAGTGCCTGTAACGAAGGTTACAAGGGCCGCGTGGGTATCTACGAGGTTGTCAGGATAACCCCGAAAATTGCCACACTGATTATGGAAGAAGGCAATTCTCTGCAAATCCAGGAGGCCGCAACCGAGGAAGGATTTAGTACTCTTCGCAGATCGGCGCTGGAAAAGGTGGCACAGGGAGTGACCACACTGGAAGAGGCCAACCGTATAACGGTTGACTGAATAAGAAATATGGAAATACGAAAGGGGCGGTAAGCACTATGGCAACAGCAACAGGAAGTGACGTTTTTACCTGGAGCGGTACCGATAAGAACGGCCGCAGCAGTAAAGGAGAGATTTCGGCGGTCAGCAGCGCAATGGCCAAGGCTCAATTACGTCGCCAGGGCATCAAGCCCAAGTCCGTTAAAAAGAAGCCTAAGCCTCTTTTTGGCTCAGGCCAGGGCAAAGCAATTAAAGCGGCAGACATTGCTATATTTACGCGTCAACTCGCCACCATGATGAAAGCCGGTGTACCGCTGGTGCAAAGCTTTGAGATCGTTGCAGACGGTGTAGAAAAGCCTCGCATGAAAACGCTAATCGTCGAGATCATGAACGATGTTGCATCAGGTACTGGGTTGGCCCCTTCATTAGCGAAACATCCCAGGCATTTCGACGAATTGTTCTGCAGCTTGATCGCATCCGGCGAAGAATCGGGTACTCTCGAAGTAATGCTGGATCGGGTAGCAACCTATAAAGAAAAAACAGAGGCACTCAAAGCCAAAATTCGTAAGGCAATGACTTATCCGATTGCCGTGGTCTGTGTGGCCGTTGTCGTAACCCTGATCCTACTGATTAAAGTCATTCCAGTCTTTGCCCAGACCTTCCAAAATTTTGGCTCAGATTTACCCGCATTTACCCTATTTGTCATGCATCTTTCCGAATGGGTTCAGGAGTGGTGGTTCATCATGCTAATTGCCATGACCGCCATAGGCTTCGCACTCCGGGAAGCCAAATTTAGATCAGTCAAGTTTTCGGAGTTTTTAGATAAGATGTGGCTTAAAACACCCATTGTTGGTGGCATTGTGCACGATGCAGTAATCGCACGCTTCTCCCGTACGCTGGCCACGACCTTCGCCGCCGGTGTACCTCTGGTGGATGCCCTGGAATCGACCGCGGGAGCCGCTGGTAACTCTGTGTACCAGAAAGGAATCAGACAAATCAAAGACGACGTGACCACAGGAACAACGCTGTATAACTCCATCAAAGCCACAGGGCTGTTCCCTAATATGCTAATGCAAATGGTCTCCATTGGTGAGGAATCTGGCGCACTAGACGATATGCTTAGCAAGGTCGCTGATCACTATGAGCAAGCAGTAGACGATGCCGTCGACAACCTTAGTTCATTACTTGAGCCCCTTATCATGTCCATTCTCGGCGTATTGGTGGGTGGCCTGCTGATCGCCATGTACCTGCCAATATTTATGCTGGGATCTGTAATCTAAGCGACGGGACAGCTTCCATGTTAGACGCACTCAACCAGAACAGCTGGTTGCTTTACCTTGCCTTACTCTCTCTAGGGCTCGTGGTCGGCAGTTTTCTCAATGTAGTTATTCACCGCCTACCCATCATGATGGAGTCACGGTGGCGCAGTGATTGCTGCGAATTGCTCGACCTTGAGGGGGAAAAGCAAGACCAGACACTGACGCTGGCAGTGCCCAACTCGCACTGTCCCAATTGCAAGGCGCCGATCAAGGCTTGGCAGAACATTCCGGTGCTAAGCTATCTGCTCCTTGCAGGGAAATGCGCTAACTGCAGCATTTCAATCTCACTGCGTTATCCCACGGTGGAACTTATTACGGGTCTACTGACGTTGGCGCTCGCGTGGTATTTCCCGGCATCTTGGGCACTACTTGGCGCGATGTTTTTAACCTGGTCTCTGGTTGCGCTGACCATGATCGATGTAGATCACCAGCTGCTGCCAGATGACATTACCCTGCCATTGCTGTGGCTGGGGCTTCTGTTCAACCTTAATGGCACCTACGTGACCCTGGGCGATGCGGTGATCGGGGCGATGGCCGGCTACCTGATTCTATGGAGCGTTTACTGGGTTTTTAAACTCATCACCGGCAAGGAAGGCATGGGTTATGGCGACTTTAAGCTGTTGGCCGCGCTGGGAGCCTGGATGGGATGGCAGGCACTGCCGCTAATTATTTTACTGTCATCTCTGGTGGGGGCTGTTGTAGGCATAGGGCTGATGATCCTTAAAAATCGCGGCAAGGAAATACCCATTCCGTTCGGGCCGTACCTGGCCGCCGCCGGATGGATTTCATTGTTGTGGGGGGACCTCATCACCGAGGCCTACCTGAATTCGGCGGGGCTCAACTGATATGTCATTGGTAGTCGGTATCACCGGCGGTATTGGTAGCGGCAAATCAGCCGTCACGCGCAAGTTTGAGGACCGGGGAATTACAGTCGTTGACGCAGACATTGCTGCACGCGTGGTGGTTGAGCCAGGGCGCCCTGCTCTTGCTGCGATAGCAAATCACTTTGGCGCGGATATTCTTCTGGCGGACGGCTCACTGGACAGGGCTGCTCTGCGACAAAGAGTATTCTCTAACGACGCCGAGCGAAGTTGGCTAGAGCAATTAACACATCCTTTGATCGGCCAGGAAATCGTCGACCAACTGGAGGCAGTCACCTCGCCTTACGCTATATTTGCCTCGCCCTTGTTACTCGAAACCAGTCAGCGGGAGCTGGTAGAACTCGTCGCAGTAGTTGATGTTCCTGAAGACGTTCAACTGGAACGCACCATGGCAAGGGATGATAATGACGAGGGGCAGGTGAAAAGGATTATGGCGGCACAGATGAAGCGCGCCGAACGCGTAGAAATGGCTGATATTGTGATCGACAATTCAGGGTCGCTTGAGCGACTGGAGTCAGTGGTGGAAGCACTGCATGTACAGTTTTTGGCGAGGGCAGAGCTGGGCACCTAAGTCATTCGCGGTCATGCCCGGAGAGGGTTCGAGCAGGCGCTCCGCTCGAAAATAAAAGGTCCTGAACTTCAACCTGAACTCAACAACACCTATGTAAGTTCAAGCACGATCGCTGCAACAATGGGTTTGTTCGCTTCCGGAAAATCATAGTCCGACAATTCAGCAGCAGACACCCACGCCATGGGCTGCCCCTCGACCCCCTGTGCTTCACCGCTGTACTCCCACACCACATGTACATCAAGAAAGACCGATTTGTCCGGGTAGTCATGATGAATTTCTATCAGGGGCGAGGTCTTCACTGGTTTGATCGCCAGCTCCTCATGCAATTCACGGGCGAGGGCAGCATCTAAACTTTCGCCCTGCTCGACCTTTCCTCCAGGGAACTCCCAGAGACCGCCCTGGTGCAAATGATCATGTCGACGGGTTAGAAGAATATTTTTTTCTGCATCCAGAATCACACCAACAGCAACATGCACGACTTGCATATCAGGTGCGGTATTCTGCGTTGATTTTCACGTAGTCGTAGGAAAAGTCAGTGGTCCATACGCTGGCAGTTGCTTCGCCGCGATTGAGTTCTACCCGAATGACGATATTCTCGGGCGCCATAGCTTTGACGCCTTGAGCTTCTGTGTAAGACACAGCGCGGCAGCCGTTTTCTGCGATCAGTACATCGTTCAAATAAAGTCCGACACGATCTACATTCAAGTCTGCCAGTCCAGCACGGCCAATAGCAGCCAATAATCGTCCCCAGTTAGGGTCAGATGCAAACAGTGCAGTTTTCACCAGCGGTGAGTGAGCAATAGTGAACGCAACATCAAGACATTCCTGCTCGTTCACTCCGCCATTAATCTCTACGGTGACGAACTTGCTGGCACCCTCTCCGTCACGAACCAGCCCCTGGGCGAGCGAGACGCACACTTCCTGCACTGCGTCGGCCAGCGCTCGATAGAGAGGCTGATCGGCGTTCGCCAGAAGCTCATTACACGCCGCACCGGTCGCGACCAATACACAGGCGTCGTTAGTCGATGTATCGCCGTCTACGGTGACTCGATTGAACGACATGGCCGTGGCTTCAGACAAAATTTTCTGGAGTATGGCGACTTCGACTGCTGCGTCCGTCGCAACATAACCCAGCATCGTCGCCATATTAGGGCGAATCATTCCGGCACCTTTAGCGATACCGGTCACCACGTAATCCTGACCATCACAACTGAATTGAACGCTAAGACCCTTGGGCCGCGTGTCTGTAGTGAGAATCCCTTCGGCGGCATCAGCCCAACCGGAATCTGCCAAACCTGCAACGGCAGCGGGAATAGCGTCAGCAATCAACTCTACTGGCAACGGCTCACCAATTACGCCGGTAGAAAAAGGCAGCACCTGTGATGCTTCTGTATTTGCAACTTGAGCAACTGCAGCACAGCAGCTGCGAGCATCGGCAATACCTTGCTCGCCTGTTCCAGCGTTAGCGTTACCGGTGTTAACGATCAGGTAGCCGGGCTGATTATCTGAGAGCTGCAAATGGTCTTTGGCGACGATAACCGGTGCCGCGCAAAACGCATTTTGAGTGAACACCCCCACACAACGGCTTGCTGCAGCCAGCTCCATTAACACCAGATCCTTGCGTCCGGCGCTCTTGATGCCCGCCGATACGGTCGCGAGCCTTACCCCCGAAACCGGCAGTAAGTGAGGGAGCTTGTCGTTGCCTACAGCCATCGCATCAAGCCTCTAGGAGAGCTTGCCGTGGCATTGTTTGTATTTCTTACCGCTGCCACAAGGGCATGGGTCGTTGCGGCCTACTTTGGGCTGATCGCGAACATAAGTCTCTGGCATAGGCGCTTGCTCAGCGGGTTGGCCTTCGACAGTCTCGGGAGGCATCCCTGATGCTTCCGCATGCTGAAATGCCAGCTTCTCTCGATCAGCTGCATTACGCCGCTGTTGCTCAATAAGCGCGGCCTCATCCTGGCGCTGAATCTGCACATGGCTGAGGAAGCGAACCACTTCCATTTTCAAACTGCTGAGTAGTTCCTCGAACAGGGCAAAGGATTCACGCTTGTATTCCTGCTTGGGGTTCTTCTGGGCATAAGCTCGCAAATGAATACCCTGACGCAGGTGGTCCATAGTGGCCAGGTGCTCTTTCCACAGAGTATCCAAAACCTGAAGCATGATCTGCTTCTCGATCTTGCGCATGTCAGGGCCAACGTCCTCGCTCTTTTGATCGTAGGCCGCCTGAACGTCGCTAGCAATGCGCTCGCGCAGAGCCTCTTCATGGAGTTTGTCGTCCTCTTCCAGCCACTGCTGCACGGGCAGTGGCACTGCAAACTCAGTCTCCAGCGCTTTTTCCAGCCCTGGCAAATCCCATTGTTCTTCCACGCTCATGGGTGGGATATAGCTGTCGACCGCCTCATTTACCACGTCGGCGCGAATGGCGGTGATGGTTTCAGAGATATCTGCTTCGCCCAACAAATCATTGCGCTGCTGGTAAATAATCTGACGCTGGTCGTTGGCCACGTCATCGTATTCCAGCAACTGCTTGCGAATATCAAAGTTGCGTCCCTCAACCTTGCGTTGAGCTTTCTCAATAGCGTTAGTCACCATGCGGTGTTCAATAGCCTCGCCCTTTTCCATACCGAGGGCCTGCATGAAGTTTTTCACCCGATCGGAGGCAAAAATACGCATCAAGTTGTCTTCAAGAGACAGATAAAAACGGGAGACACCAGGGTCACCCTGGCGACCTGCACGGCCACGCAACTGATTATCGATACGACGAGACTCGTGGCGCTCAGTACCCAGGATGTGTAAACCGCCCGCTTCCAGAACTTGCGAATGGCGCTGTCCCCAGGCCTCGGTCAATTCAGCCTTGCGACCTTCACTGATTTCACCTGCGGCAGTGATCTCCGCCTCCAGGTTGCCACCCAAAACAATGTCAGTGCCTCGACCAGCCATATTGGTGGCAATAGTAACGACCCCTGGCCGGCCCGCCTGAGCAATAATTTCAGCTTCCTGTTCGTGGTACTTGGCATTCAACACCTTGTGCTGGATTTTGGCCTCACGGAAACGCGCGGATAATTCCTCCGAGGTTTCGACCGATGCAGTACCCACCAGCACTGGCGCCTGGTTCTCCATACATTCTTTAACATCAGCAACAATGGCACCAAACTTTTCCTCCCGGCTCAAATAGACCAGGTCGTTCATGTCGTTGCGCTTTTGCTTTACGTTAGTAGGCAGCACCAGCACTTCCAGTCCGTAAATCTGGCGGAATTCGAAAGCCTCTGTATCAGCGGTACCCGTCATACCAGCGAGCTTGCCGTAAATCCTGAAGTAATTCTGGAAGGTGGTGGAAGCCAATGTCTGGCTCTCACTTTGAATATTAACGCCCTCTTTTGCCTCAATGGCTTGATGCAAACCTTCGGACAAACGCCGCCCAGCCATGGTGCGACCAGTGTGCTCGTCAATCAGCACTACCTGGCCATCTTGAACAATGTATTCCACATCGCGCTGGAACAGCACGTGGGCCCGAAGCCCCGAATTCACGTGGTGCAGCAAGTTGAGGTTTGTTGCCGCGTAAAGGCTATCGCCCTCTTCCAGCAACTTCTCGCGAATCATCATCTCTTCGATGAACTCATGACCCGATTCGGTCAGCTCCACCTGCCGCTGCTTCTCATCGACAGTGTAATGTCCCGCTTCGTCTTCAAGGTCTGGCTTGAGAGAAGGAATCAGGCGATTGATTTTTTTATACAGCTCTGAGCTGTCCTCGGAGGCACCAGAAATCACCAGCGGCGTGCGGGCCTCGTCAATCAGGATAGAGTCCACTTCATCCACAATGGCGAAAGCTAACTGGCCCTGCATGCGGTCTTCCATGGTAAAGGCCATGTTGTCACGCAGATAATCGAAACCAAATTCGTTGTTGGTGCCATAAATGATGTCTGCGCTATAGGCAGCGGCTTTTTGTTCAGGCGCTTGACCAGAACGAATGACACCCACCGACACGCCCAGGAACTCGTACAAGGGTCCCATCCAATGGGCGTCGCGATTAGCAAGATAATCATTCACAGTGATCAAATGTACGCCGTTGCCGGTCAGCGCGTTGAGGTAAGCAGGCAGCGTTGCTACCAGGGTCTTACCCTCACCGGTGCGCATCTCTGCAATCTTGCCCTCGTGCAGAGCCATACCGCCAATGAGCTGCACATCAAAGTGGCGCAACCCCAGTGCCCGATCGCCCGCTTCCCGAACTACGGCAAACGCTTCGGGCAGAATGTCATCTAGCTTCTGACCGTCTGCCAGGCGCTGTTTGAACTCGTCAGTCTTGGCAGCCAGTTCAGCATCGCTCAGTGCCGTGATCTCATCGGTCAGGGCATTCACTCGCTTGACTACCTTACCCATACGCTTCAGTTCCCGATCATTACGGGAACCAAAAATCATTTTCAGAAAATTGCTAATCATCAGCTTTCAACTTGTCATAAATAGGATTCAGACCGCACAACTGACACAGATGGGCGGGAGCAGATTAAAAAGTTGTCAATGGAGCGTCAGCGACTGGTGCGTCGAACGTAGCTCGAGGGGTCGACCGAACGGCCGTGTTTATAGACTTCGTAATGTACGTGAGCGCCAGTGGAACGGCCAGTGGATCCCATCAGGGCGATGGCCTCGCCCTTGCGAACGACATCGCCGGATTTAACCAACGCTTCCTTATTATGAGAGTAGCGAGTGACAAAGCCGTCACCGTGGGAAATTTCCACCATTTCGCCATAGCCGGACTTACTGCCCGTGTAGGTGACTACGCCAGAGGCGACGGCAATAACATTGGTGCCTTCCTTACCAGCGAAATCGATACCGTGGTGAAAAGCAGGCTTACCGGTAAAGGGGTCGTTGCGCTTGCCATAATGAGAAGAAATCCAGCCCTTCTCTACAGGCCGGCCTGAAAGCCAGCTCTGTTCTTCCAGTTTACGATTGGCTAGCAGCGACTCAAGAATCTCCAACTGCTGCTCGCGGTCTGACAATTGCGCCTGGAACAAGCCCAGCTCCGCGCTGAGGTCACCCGTGTCGTACTCAACATTGAACTCAGCACCAATGGGACCACCAATGGCAGGCGGCTGACTAAAATCAAACTCGCCTTCTTCTAAGTCGGCCATAGCGGTCAAGTGCTGGCCCAGCGCGTCGAGACGAGTCATTCGCGCCTGCAGCCGCGCCAGGCTCAGGGTCATAGCCTGCATTTTAAGCTCAGCCTGGGTTTGCAGGGCTGCCAGCTCTTTCTGTTGCTGCTCCAGCTCGTCCTGCAAGCCGTCCAACGCCATGCCCCGCATGGAATTGGCTTCGTTTTCTTGCCCCAGCATAAAGCCGCCCGCAATCATGCCCAAGGGTAAACCCAGGCAGCAAAGGGAGAGCAGCGCACGGGACCAACGCCCCAGTTCAACGGAGCGAGACCCACCGTGCTTGCGACTAATGAGAATTACTTTCATTTAGACGAAATCGAGGCAAATCGGTCGGCGACTATGCCACAAAACCCCCTCTGACGCTATGGATTGAAACCCGGGGTGTGAACTGATGCCCAATTTGGGGGTATCGGCGAGAATTGAGCCTAAATGGCGGCGGCAGGGCTCAATGAGTAACAAATAGGGGCTGTGGCCTCATCTTCAAAAGTCACGACCTCCCAGGCATCGGGCTGGGCAATTAAGGCGCGCAGGGATGCATTGTTGAGGGCATGACCTGACTTATAGGCACGAAACTCACCAATTAAGCTGTTACCAAGCAGGTACAGGTCACCAATGGCGTCCAGCACTTTGTGGCGCACGAATTCATCGTCGTAGCGCAGGCCGTCCTGGTTGAGGATGCGGTATTCATCGACCACGATAGCGTTGTCTACGCTGCCGCCCCGGGCAAGGCCCTTGGAGCGGAGGTATTCGATTTCATGCATAAAGCCAAAGGTGCGGGCTCGACTGATTTCTTTCACAAAGGAGGTGGTTGAGAAATCGATATCGGCGTGGGCAGTGCGATCGCGAAAAACGGGGTGGTCAAAATCGATGGTAAAAGAGACCTTGAAGCCATCAAAGGGGAGGAAGCTGGCTACCTTGTCGCCATCCTCGACTGTGACCTTGCGTTTAATGCGAATAAACTTCTTGGGTGCGTTTTGCTCCTCAATACCAGCGGACTGTATAAGGAACACAAACGGACCCGCACTGCCGTCCATAATCGGCACTTCCGGCGAACTGACATCGACATAGGCATTATCAATACCCAGGCCAGCCAAAGCCGCCATCAGATGTTCTACCGTGGAAACCTTTTCGCCATTAGCGAGAAGACCGGTGGAGAGAGTGGTATCGGCAACGTTGTCGGCCCGACCCGGGATTTCCACCACCGGATTCAGGTCTACTCTGCGAAACACAATACCGGTGTTCACCGGCGCGGGTGCTAAAGTCAGGTAGACCTTCTCACCCGTATGCAAGCCGACGCCAGTCGCCTTGATCGCATTTCTCAACGTACGTTGTCGAATCATAATTACCCTAACCGTAGCCTATTGCTGTCTAACGGCTGCCAGGTCGCTCCGGAACACCTCCGGGTTGCGACCTGCTAATCAGCCTGCCGACGCAAAAACGCAGGAATATCAAAATACTCCTCGTCTGCGTCCGCTGCAACAGCTGTAGATTGGCCACCTGCGGCGCGCTGTCTGCGCTGCACCGCGGGGCGATCCAGATCCCGGTAGTCGGGCGCCTCATCGGCGTCCGTGGAAGCCACTGCCGGCTTGGGTGCGCTGTCTACTACCTGCAGCGGTGTTCTCGCCGCCTCAGCGCCCAGCCCAGTGGCAACAACGGTCACCTTAAGCTCTTCGGTCATATCAGGATCGATAACCGTACCGACTACAACTGTTGCTTCTTCGGATGCAAATTCCTCGATGGTATCGCCCACTTCGGCGAATTCGCCCAGCGCGAGATCGAGGCCAGCGGTAATGTTAACCAGAATTCCGCGGGCACCCTGTAAATCAATGTCGTCCAACAAGGGGCTGTTTATGGCTCTCTCTGCGGCTTCGCGAGCGCGATTTTCGCCCTTGGAGCTACCAGTGCCCATCATCGCCATACCCATTTCCGACATAACGGTTCGCACATCGGCGAAGTCCACGTTGATCATACCGGGGCGGATAATCAGGTCAGCGATCCCCTGAACAGCGCCCAACAATACATCATTTGCCTCCTTAAATGCATCGAGGAGACTGGTATTTTTACCTAGCACTTCCAGCAACTTTTCATTGGGAATTGTGATCAAAGAATCCACGTGCTGCTGCAGTTCTGCCACACCTTCATGGGCAATTTTCAGCCGTTTCTTACCCTCGAAGGGGAAAGGACGAGTCACCACGGCTACCGTCAAAATGCCCATTTCGCGAGCAACCTCGGCAACGACGGGCGCGCCGCCGGTGCCGGTGCCGCCACCCATACCAGCAGTGATAAACACCATGTCAGCCCCGTGCAGGGACTCGGCGATGCGATCGCGATCTTCCATAGCTGCCGCGCGACCAATTTCAGGGTTGGCGCCTGCTCCCAGGCCTTTGGTAATGTCGCCGCCCAGTTGCAGCACTGTTCTGGACTCAATGTCCGAAAGGGCCTGGGCATCGGTGTTGGCGCAGATAAAATCTACGCCTTCGACCGAGTGATCGATCATATGCTTCACAGCGTTGCCGCCGCCTCCGCCTATGCCGATCACCTTGATCACCGCATTGGTTGGTACGTTGTCGATTAGCTCAAACATGGTTCTTCCCCTTTTATTAAAATGCCGCGTCTTCACACGACGGTTTACCGCTTAAAAATTGCTTGAAATCCAGGCTTTCGCCCGGCTGATCCAACTCTCCGCTGAACCACTGTTGCGAACGGAGCCTGCGCCCCCCTCTTCCATGTGGTCTACGCCGTACTGCAACAGGCCCACGCTGGTGGCGTAGATCGGGTTGCGCACAATGTCGTTTAGCCCCTGTACCGATTGCGGATAACCCACCCGCACCGGCATATGAAATATCTCTTCTGCCAATTCCACGACGCCTTCCATCTTGGAAGTGCCCCCGGTCAGCACGATGCCCGCCGGTACCATGTCCTCATAGCCGGAACGACGCAGCTCAGCCTGCACCAGGGTGAACAACTCGTCGTATCTAGGCTCCACCACTTCTGCAAGCGATTGCCGCGACAGATCCCGGGGCGGACGGTCACCCACGCTGGGCACCTTGATGGTTTCATCAGCTCCCGCGAGCTGGGTCAGGGCACAGGCGTACTTGATCTTGATTTCTTCAGCGTGCTGAGTAGGTGTGCGCAGGGCCATGGCAATATCATTAGTCACCTGGTCTCCCGCAATGGGAATCACCCCGGTATGGCGAATAGAGCCCTCGGTAAAGATAGCGATATCAGTAGTGCCGCCTCCAATATCAACCAGGCAAACACCCAGTTCCCGCTCGTCTTCGGTGAGAATGGAATAGCTGGAAGCCAGCTGCTCGAGAATCGTTTCTTCTACCTCAAGACCACAGCGGCGAATACACTTCTCGATGTTCTGCGACGCATTGACGGCGCAGGTCACCAGATGCACTTTGGCCTCCAGGCGCACGCCGGACATTCCCAGCGGCTCCTTAATGCCCTCCTGGTTATCGATCACATATTCCTGGGGCAGAATGTGCAGCACTTTCTGGTCAGCAGGAATTGCCACGGCCTGCGCCGCATCAATCACTCGCTCCAGGTCGTGTCCGAACACCTCCTTATCCTTAATGGCAACGATGCCATGGGAGTTAAGGCTGCGAATATGGCTGCCGGCAATCCCCACGTAAACGGAGTGAATCTGGCACCCGGCCATCAGCTCAGCCTCTTCCACTGCCCGCTGAATCGACTGCACGGTGGATTCGATATTAACGACCACCCCTTTCTTCATGCCCTTGGACGGATTAGACCCAATACCCACCACCTCGATCTCACCATCCATGCCGACCTCGCCGACAATCGCCACCACTTTGGAGGTACCTATGTCGAGCCCAACGATCATTTTCTTGTCCTGCGCGCTGCCCATGGCAGTGTCTCCCTTTACGCCTTCTTGTTATTGCTGTTTGTTTCCGGTACTTCTACGGCGGTCTTGAAAGACACCGCCACTCCGCGCTCATAGCGCAAATCTATACTGGACACCTGCGTCATCCGGGCCGCCAACTCTGACCTGAATACGGCTTTGAACCGCTTCATTCGCTCCAGAAAATCGTCCCTACCAATGGCAATGCGTTGACCACCCGCCAGTACAGCCGCTATTTCACCGCGATCATCGACTGACAGCTGACTCAAGCTCAGCCCCAGAGGGGCCAACGAATCCACCAACCGCTGATAGGTGCGCATCAGGGTTGGCGCTGTGTTCTCCGGGCCAGTTAATGTAGGCAGGGCCTGCCACGCATCTCTTTGACTGGGGCGAAACACCTCGCCCTCGTGATTCAGGAAACCGGTGTCACCCCATCTGGCGATAGGCAACTGCTCTACTACATGTATTTCCAGAGCGTTGGGCCATACACGCCGGACCGTGGCTTCGTGAATCCAGGGTAAGACCTCTAATTGCTTCTGCACCTGGGCCAGATCAGCGCCCAGGAAGCCGCCGGTCAATGCGGGATAAACCATGTCCTGAACCGCGGTCGTCTGGGTGTGCTCAAGCTCACCAGTCACCGAGATACGCTCCACTGGAATGCTTTGCAGAGTGATATAGGCCTGCAGAACCGCTACTGTCACCACCCCTGTGGCAACCAGAATCAAAATGCGATTCAGCCAGTTAAAGCGGATAGACGGCCGTTTGGCCGGGGCCGTCGTCTTGCGTGTTGCCCCTTTGGCCGGGGCACTGCGAGTCCTGCGCGTTTGCTCCGCTGCAGGCTGCCTCGATTTAGGCTTGCGTTCGGGCCGCTGGTCTGGCCGACGCGTCCGCTGCTCAGTCCCGGGTTTTTGTGGCCGGGAGCGTAATTGAGGCAGCTTGATTGCAAGACCCATCAGTGCTTCGCCTCCGACGCCAGTGTCAGTATCCGTTCCACCAATGCGGGCACTTCCATACCTGCCTGTCGCGCCGCCATGGGCACCAGACTGTGCGAGGTCATACCGGGAATGGTGTTCACTTCCAGCACGAAGAAGCGTCCATCACTGTCACGCATAGTGTCGACTCTTCCCCAACCTGCGCAGCCCAGAGAGCGGAAAGCCGCGAGAGCCATTGCCCCCACTTGTGCCTCCTCACTCGCATTCAAGCCGCTGGGGCAGTGGTAGCTGGTATCGTCAGACAGGTACTTGGCGTCGTAATCGTAAAACTCGTTGTCCGTCACCATGCGGATAGAAGGCAATGCCTCATCGCCCAATATGGCGACCGTGTACTCGGGACCATTAATGAACTTTTCTGCCATCACTCCACCGCTGTAGGCCGCGGCACCTTCATAAGCCGTGCGCAGCGACTCTGCATCGCTTGCCGGTGCCATGCCAATGGATGAACCTTCGCAGGCAGGCTTTACAAACACCTTACCGAGGCGGTCAATCACAGCCTGCCAGTCGGTATCGGCGTCCAGCATTTCAAAGCCGCCAGTTGCAATGCCTATGCCCTGCCACAGCTGCTTACTCCGCCGCTTGTCCATCGCCAGGGCAGAACCCAGTACACCTGAACCGGTATAGCGAATCCCCAGGGCTTCCAAGGCACCTTGTATCGTGCCGTCTTCTCCACCGGGACCATGCAGAGCGTTAAAGGCATAATCCACTCCCTGCAGCTGTGCGACCCAATCTTCATCGGCCGGGTCCACATCGCGCACAGAATAATTTAGCCCACGCAAAGCATCAGAGACGGTCCGTCCGCTTAGCAGGGATACGTCTCGCTCTGCAGAGGTGCCGCCCAGCAAAACCGCGATCGTCATGCGCTTCAGGTCTTGCCCACTCATGACCGTGCTCCCTGCTCAAAGCTCATCGCGGCAAGCTCTTTGGACAGGGCGCCAATATTGCCCGCTCCCTGGGTAACAACAACATCACCCTGCTCTACTACCGAACAAAGTATTTGTGGCACATCTTCGATGTTTTCGACAAAAATCGGCTCCAGCTGCCCGCGCTGACGAATGCTGCGAGCCAGGCTGCGACTGTCAGCACCAGGAATAACTTCCTCCCCCGCCGCGTAGACCTCCAACAAAATCAACACATCGCAGCGCGAAAGTACCGATACAAAATCGTCATACAGGTCACGGGTCCGGGAGTAGCGATGGGGCTGATAAACCATCACAACCCGTTGCTCCGGCCAGGCCTGTCGTGCCGAATCCAGCGTGGCACGCACCTCGGTGGGATGATGGCCATAGTCATCGACCAACAAGGCAGTGCCGCCAGGCAAATTCAGCTCACCCATGCGGGTAAAGCGTCGTCCCACGCCGGCAAAGCCCGCCAATCCTGACTGAATCGCTTCGTCCTCCAATCCCTCATCGCAAGCCACAGCCACCGTTGCAGCAGCGTTGAGCACGTTATGCAGACCCGGCATATTCAGGGTGACTGGCAGTGGCTCGCCAGAAGGACGGTTAATAGTAAATCCGGTGGTCAAGCCGTCGCGCTGCATATTGCTGATCCGAAAATCGGCATCATCTGCAAATCCGTAGGTAACCACCTGCCGACTAACCTCGGGAAGCAGCTCTCTTATAACCGGGTCATCAATGCAAAGTACCGCCACACCGTAAAAGGGCAGATTGTGCAAAAACTCGAGGAAAGTTCTGCGTAAAACCGCGAAGTCACCGCCATAGGTGTCCATATGATCAGCTTCGATATTCGTCACCACGGTAACCATGGGCTGCAGATGAAGAAACGAGGCATCACTTTCATCGGCCTCAGCAATCAGGAATCGACTGGCACCGAGTTGCGCATTGCTGCCAACACTGTTCACCAGGCCACCGATCACAAAGGTTGGGTCCAAACCAGCTTCGCCAAAGACATTGGCAATCAGGCTGGTGGTAGTCGTTTTGCCGTGTGTACCGGCTACCGCAATACCATGGCGATAGCGCATCAGTTCCGCGAGCATTTCTGCGCGAGGCACGACCGGTATGCGGGCTTCTCTTGCGGCGACCACCTCCGCGTTGCTTTCATCGACGGCACTGGAACTCACTACCACATCAGCAGTACCGACATTTGCGGCGCGATGTCCGATGAACACTTCAACACCTCTGTCACGCAGGCGCTCAGTGACCGGACTCTCCCTCAAATCGGAACCGGCCACCTGATACCCCAGATTAACCAATACCTCGGCAATGCCACTCATGCCCGTGCCGCCCACACCAATCATGTGAATGCGGCGAATGCGGCGCATTTCGGGGACTGTGTAAACGTTCTTATCGAGCGGCATCGATCAGCGCCTCCACTTCATCGGCCACTTGCTGTGTAGCCTCGGGAGCCGCGGCTTTTCGAGCCGCCTCTGCCATGGTGCGCAAACGCTCGGGGTGGTCCATGTAGGCGCGCAACGCGATAATCAAAGCGTCTTCAGTCATGTCGCTCTGCGGCAACAGGATGGCGCCACCGCGATCAGCCAGGGAGCGGGCGTTAGCCGTCTGATGGTCATCGATCGCGTGGGGTAACGGCACGAGCACGGAAGGCCGCCCCATCACCGCAAGTTCAGAAACTGTCAGTGCTCCCGCCCGACAAATCACCACGTCCGCCCAGGCGTATGCTGCGGCCATATCCTCGATAAAGGGCACAACACGCACCGTATCGCTAATCAAATCGCCATAACTTTTGATCACAGTCTGTGCATGGGCATCGCCGGTTTGGTGCCAAACTTCAGTCGGGTCGACTCGGCGTCCGCGCAACAAGCGGCGAACCACACCTGGCAATGCATCGTTTATTGGTTTGGCGCCCAGGCTTCCCCCCAACACCAGCAAACGCAGCGGACGCTCGCCGTTGTAGTTGTACTGCGCTGCTGCTGCAGCCTCTACCAGCGCTTCCCTCACCGGGTTTCCAATCACTTCAAATTCAATATCATCTCGAAAAGCACCCGGGAAGCCGGCAATTACAGACTTAGCCATTGGAGCCAGCAGCCGATTGGTGGTGCCCGCCACCGCATTCTGTTCGTGTATTAACAGCGGACGGCGAAACAACCACGCGGCAACTCCCGCAGGACCCGCCACGTAGCCACCCATACCAACGACGCAGTTCGGTCGACTGCGCAGCATCATCCATAAGGCCTGCAGAGAAGACCACGCCAGAAAAAGCAGTCCCATCAGGCGGTCTATAACCCCTTTGCCACGAACGCCTCGCACAGAAAGATAATGAATGGGGAAGCCAGCAGCGGGCACAACACGATGTTCCAACCCTCGTCGGGTGCCTACCCACTCAATCAGATAACCTCGCACGCGCAACTCACTTGCGACAGCCAGGGCTGGGTAAACATGACCTCCCGTGCCACCGGCCATCACCAGCACTTTGCCCTTGAGGCCGCTGCTCATGATCGCCCCCCCGATAAGCGCACCTGGCAATCAACGCGCAATACCAGAGCTAACATGACACAGCAGATAATCAGACTGGTGCCACCGTAGCTGACGAAAGGAAGGGTTAAGCCTTTGGTAGGGAGCAAGCCTGAACTCACGCCCATATTGACAAAGGCCTGGCCTGAAAAAACCAGGGCAATGCCATAGCAGAGGTAAGCGCCGAACGGATAATTCGCCAGTTGTGCTGCGCGGCCCACCCAGAGCACTCGACCAATCAGGGCGGCGTAGAGCAAAATGACCGTCAGGGCGCCGATAAAACCGGTTTCCTCGGCCCAGATAGAGAACACAAAATCAGTGTGGGCCTCGGGCAGATAAAACAACTTCTGCACACTGTTACCCAGGCCAACGCCAAACCACTCGCCTCTACCAAAGGCGATCAACGACTGGGTTAGCTGAAAGCCAGTGTCATAAGGATCAGCCCAAGGGTCTGTATATGCCGTCAAACGCTTCACTCTATAGGGTTCGCTGACAACCAATACCAACAGCGCACCGAGCGCACCTGCAAGCACTACCAGGAAGTGGCCGAGCTTTACCCCGGCAAGGAACAACATGCCAAAGGCACTGCCAGCGACGATAACCGTAGCCCCGAAATCGGGCTCTACCATCAGCAACAAGGTGGCGGCGAACAGCACGGCCATGGGCTTGAGAAAACCCTGCCACTGGTGACGAACCTCATGTTCCCTGCGCACCATGTAACCGGCCAGGTAAACAATCATAGCCAGCTTGGCAAACTCAGACGGCTGCAGGGTAAAAGGACCCAGGGGTAACCAGCGCTGGCTGCCATTAACCTCACGACCAACTCCCGGAATCAGTACAAGAATTAACAGGCCCAGCGCTGCGAACAACCATATCCAGCCCGTCTCCTCCCAGAACTGCAGGGGAATTCGGTACACTGCAACCGAGGCAATCCCGGCGACGACCATGTAGATCAAGTGGCGCTTGGTGTGAAAAGTGGTGCTGTTGTAATTGATCTGCGCGTATTCGATAGACGCGGAGCTAATCGCAATCAAACCGACCAGCACCAGTGACAGGCCAAGCACGATAATGCCTGGATCTGGCATTAGTGCGGCTGGAGTGGGCACGGCTCGATTCACTGATCGCCCCCAAGCCTGCCGACGGAGTCCACAAAAGACTCGCCTCTTGCCACGTAACCAGAAAACATATCGAAGCTGGCACAGGCAGGCGAGAGCAATACAATATCTCCAGCCGAGGCCTGTTTTTCCGCCAGAGCCACGGCCTGCTCCATGGTGTCAACTCGTGTCACCTCAACGACATCGGCCAGCGCTGCTTCGATTTTCGGCGCATCTTCTCCGATCAACACTACGTGCTTGCAATGTTTTTGAACGGTACCGCGCAGTTCCCTGAAGTCGGCCCCTTTACCCTGGCCCCCGGCGATCAGCACAATATTGTGTTCGCCACCAATCCCGGTAAGCGCTGCATTCGTAGCGCCAATATTGGTACCCTTGGAATCATTGACGAAGCATACGGCCTCAATAACCGCAACCCGTTCACAGCGGTGCGGCAGTCCTGCAAAGTGACGCAGGGAATCGAGCATGGCGTCCAATGGCAGCCCAGCGGCATGGCCCAGCGCCAACGCCGCCAGTGCATTGGCCACGTTGTGACGGCCCTCCATGGCAAGCTCAGTGACGGGCATCAACAGTTCGAAGCCATGACTCAGGCACTCAACGCCCTGATCCCGTCGCAAGCCAAAACCATTAAGCGCTGGCTCGCCCAGTCGCCAACCCACTACTGGAACTGAATCTTCCAACAGTGGAACGGTCAGCGGATCGTCACTGTGAGCGACCGCTGTAGAACAGCCCATAAATATTCTGTGTTTGGCCTGATGGTAGCGCGGCATATTGCCATGCCTGTCCAGGTGGTCAGCACTGAGGTTTAATACAACGGCCACTGCCAAGCCCAATTTCCCCGCCCTTTCCAACTGGAAACTGGATAGCTCGAGCACATAGAGCTGCCGCTCATCGTCCAACAGATCCAGCGCCGGAGTTCCCAGGTTGCCGCCTACACCGACATTCAATTTGGCGCGGCGAGCCATATCACCAACCAGCTCTGTCACCGTAGACTTGGCGTTAGAACCGGTGATACCAATGATCGGCGCTTTCGCTTCGCGGACAAACAGATCAATGTCCCCGACCACCTTAACGCCTGCTAACGCTGCATCCGCCACCACCGGCTCATCGATTGCAATACCGGGACTTACAATCAACTCAGTGGCCGAAGCAATCAGTTCATCGGGGTATTCGCCAGCATAAACAGCCACTTCAGGCATTTCCTGGCGCAGCTGTTCCAGTCCCGGCGGCTGACTGCGAGTATCGACAACCGAGAAGCTAACGCCCAATCGATACAGGTGGCGCGCGCAGGACAAACCGGTGACGCCGAGGCCGACGACTACCCGATGTTCACTGCTTGCTATTAAATCCAATGCCACTGCCTGTATCACTCCCTCAGCCCTAGCGCAGCTTTAACGTCGCCAGCCCGAACAGGACCAACATCACAGTAATAATCCAAAAGCGCACAATGACCCGCGGCTCGGGCCAACCCTTCAATTCATAGTGGTGATGAATTGGCGCCATACGAAATATGCGTTTGCCAGTGAGCTTGAACGAGGCCACCTGCAGGATCACCGAAACAGTTTCCAGCACAAAGATGCCGCCCATAATGAAAAAGACGATTTCGTGACGGGTGATCACTGCTACCGTTCCCAGTGCCGCACCCAACGCCAGGGCACCTACATCACCCATAAAGACCTGGGCGGGGTAAGTGTTAAACCAGAGGAAGCCGAGACCTGCGCCGGCAATAGCGCCGCAGAACACCGCCAGCTCCCCACTGCCTGCTACGTAGGGGATTTGCAGGTAACGAGCAAAGTCGACATGACCGGTGAGGTAGGCAATGATACCCAGCGCGCCACCCACCATGACGGTCGGCAGAATCGCCAGACCATCCAACCCGTCGGTGAGATTTACCGCATTACTGGAACCGACAATCACAAAGTAGGCCAGCACCACGAACAACGGCCCCATCGTCAGCGAAAAGTCTTTCAAAAATGGAACGTAGAGTTCCGTGGTCACTGGCGTATCAAACGCCAGGTAAAGGTAAAGGGCAGCTGCCAGGCCTGCTATTGACTGCCAAAGGTATTTCCAACGAGCGGGCAAGCCTCTGGAGTCCTTTTCTACGACTTTGCGATAATCATCTACCCATCCAACTGCGCCGAAGACGCCAGTGACAAGCAATACAACCCATACATACGGATTGCTCAAGTCAGCCCAAAGCAGCGTCGCAATCGCGATAGCGACCAGGATCAGCGCGCCGCCCATGGTCGGTGTACCCGCTTTACTTAAATGACTTTGCGGACCGTCATCGCGCACTGCCTGCCCAACCTGGTGATAGCTCAGCTTGCGAATCATGGTGGGACCCACCAGCAGGGAAATGGCAAGTGCGGTGCCTGCAGCGAGGATGCCGCGCAGGGTCAGGTACTGGAAAACAGTAAATGCATTTTGATACTGGGCCAGGTATTCCGCTAGCAACAACAACATAGTCAGCTCTCCCGTTCCGTTTGATCGGGGACCAAGGCTTGCAATACCCGTTCCATGCGCGCACCACGGGAACCTTTAATCAAGACAGTGTCCCCCTGTGAAAACGACGCCGAGGCGGCCACGACCGCTTGATCACAGTGTTCAAACCAGCGACCACGCTCCCCGAATGCATCCACGGCAACTTTGAGCTCAGCACCCACACCCCAGAATTGAGCCAGGCCTGCTTCCCGTGCATGGACGCCAAGCTGTCGATGCAGCTCAACGCTATTTTCGCCCAGCTCCAGCATTGCGCCCATGACCAGCGTCCCCTGGCCCTCACTCGCAGCCAGCGTATCGATGGCGGCTAGCGCCGAACCCGGATTAGCGTTGTAGCAATCGTCTATCACCAGCGCTCCTGATGCGGCAACCTGCACTGAAAGCCGACCTGCTACCGGTGCAACCGACTCAAGGCCGGCCGCGATTTCATCCAGAGCCAGCTCACAGGCAAGGCCTACGGCGATGGCCGCCAGAGCGTTAGCTATGTTGTGCTCGCCCGGAAGCCGCAGGGAAACGTCAACACTCCCCTTTGGCGTGACTGCCACAAATGAACTACCCGCAATGCCGTGAGACTCAATTTGTGTGGCGACGACTGCGGCATCACCGTTCAACGAAAAATCTAGAATCGTTGCCGTTCCGGCTCGCGCCTTCCAGTCTTCTGCCCAGGGCTGGTCAGCATTAACTACTGCAACATCGCCAGCAGCAAGAGCATCGAAAATTTCTCCCTTTGTTCGGGCAATGGTTTCCAAACTGCCGAAGCTCTCCATGTGCGCAGGCATTGCGTTGAGCAATACCGCAACAGAAGGCCGACCAAGCTCACACAGCCAACTGATATCGCCCTGACGCGCCGCGCCCATTTCAACTACAGCAAACTCATGCTCCTGGCTCAGGCGTAACAAAGTGAGTGGCACACCCACTTCGTTATTGAAATTTCCGTTGGTGGCCAGCGTAGCGCCGCGCTGGGAAAGCACGCCATTGATAAGATTTTTGGCAGTGGTTTTACCGGAGCTTCCGGTGATTGCAACTAATGGACCGGTGTACAAGTCGCGATTGAAAGCGCCTAAACGGCCCAGCGCTGTCTGGGTGTCCTCTACGCACAGCTGTGGCAAAGCGGACGAACTGGAACGACTCACTAGCGCCGCTACCGCACCGTTTTCTGCAACCGCTTCAACATAGTCGTTGCCATCAAAGTTTTCGCCGACCAAAGCCACAAACAAACCGTTCTTCGCAATCTGACGGCTATCGGTAAAGACATTGGTAAAGCAAACATCCTCTCCGGTAATGCGCCCCTGGAGAGGTTCCTGCAATTCAGAAAGGCGCATAGGGCGCATCATTTACCCGCCCTCACTGCCAACGCTGCAAGGGCCTGCTCCTCGTCACTAAAATGAAGATACTCGCCATCTACCACCTGGTAATCTTCATGTCCCTTGCCGGCTATTACCACGCAGTCACCAGCGCCCGCCTCGTTAACGGCGCGTTGAATTGCAGTGGAACGGTCTACCTCCAACAGATACTGGCCACTGCAGCCCACCTCTATGTCGGCAAGAATCGCCGCAGGGTCTTCACCACGCGGGTTGTCACTAGTCACCAACACCTTATCGGCAATCGCACAGGCGACTCGGCCCATTACCTGGCGCTTCTCACGATCTCTGTCGCCACCACACCCAAACACCACCACCAATTGACCGTCGACATGGAGCCTTAGCGCGGTGAGCACCTGCTCCAAGGCATCCGGGGTGTGGGCGTAATCAATAATGACTTGCAGTCCCAGCGTATTAGACAGGGACTGCATACGACCCGGCACAGAACGCAGACGAGATACATTTTTGAGAACTTCGGCCAGCGGTTCGCCTGCCAGAGTAACGGCGCTCACTGCCGCTGCGAGATTAGCCAGATTGAAATCGCCAGGCAGCGGACTCACAAACTCACCTGTTCCCCAGGGCGTGCGCAACACACCGGTCACCCGGCCGGCACTAAAATCCGCCTGCTCAACGAATACATCTGCTTGCGGATTGGACACTGAGTAGGTGATGAGCTGAACACCCGGTTCAACAACATCGCAAACCCGGGCGCCAAACTCATCGTCCAGATTCACCAGGGCATGCTTCAGGCCCTCGTTCGCAAACAACGCTAATTTTGCGCGGCCATAAGCTTCCATGCTGCCGTGATAGTCCAGGTGATCATGAGACAAGTTGGTAAAGACAGCGGTCTCAAAACCCACCCCGTTCACCCGACCCTGAACCATGGCATGCGAGGAAACTTCCATGCTCGCCGCATAGACACCCTGGTCACGCCAGTCTGCTAACTGCTGCTGTAAAGACACCGCATCAGGAGTCGTGTTGCCGCCTTGCGCCACATCTTCATCCAGGCTCGCACCCAGCGTACCAATCACTCCACAGGATTTACCCTGCAAACGAATCAACTGGGCCACCAGGCGACTGGTGGTGGTTTTACCGTTAGTGCCGGTCACGCCTATCATGTGCAGGCTCACACTTGGCTCTTTATGAAAACGAGATGCAATGAAACCGGACTCCTGCTGCAGTTCTGGCATCTCTACCAGAGGCACCTGAAGCGCTTCGACAAAGCCGGCCACCGGTGGCTCGGCGACAATGGCGACGGCACCACTGGCCACCGCTTGCTCGATAAATTGGCGGCCATCGTGTATCTCACCCGGAACCGCCAGGAACAAATCCCCGATCTTCACCCGGCGACTGTCCAACTGCACACCGCTGATCATGGTTTCGGCAGACGGGCAGGACGGCATATCCAGAACACCTGCCAGCGACAGAGATGTCATCAGGCTGCACCTCCACGCTGTGAGCGATTCACTGCAAGCTCCTGGGGAAACTCAGAGGGCGTGACGCCCAGTAAACGCAAAGCGCCACGGGTCACTGCGGAGAAAACGGGCGCTGCTACCGCACCGCCACCATAATTTTCTCCCTGCGGGTCATTGATCACCACTACCGTGACCACACGCGGGTCATTGACCGGCGCAAGACCGGCAAACAAAGCCACGTGAGAATCCTCGATATAACCGCCCGGGCCTACCTTGCGCACGGTGCCGGTCTTGCCTCCGACCTGAAAGCCTCCGACCCTGGCCTTGCGCGCCGTGCCGTGCTCTCCGGTTACCGCATGCAACACACCTAGCACCTGCTCGGCAACATCTTCGGAAATAACACGCTCGGCAGGAGGTAACTCGCCATCATCCAGCGCTAACAAAGAAACGGGGCGCTGCAGTCCACCTGCGGCGAAAACTGTATAAGCCCGCGCCAACTGCAAAGGCGTCGTGGTAATACCGTAACCAAAAGCGAGGGAAATTTTTTCGGTGGAGTACCAGCGCGGACGACTGGGCAGCATGCCGCTGCTTTCACCAGGGAAGCCGGTGCCCATGGGTTCGCCAATCCCAAAGCGTTGGAATACTTCCCATATTGGCTCATGACCCAGCTCAACCGCCATTTTGGTCACGCCTACCTGGCTGGATTTTTCAATCACACGGGACAGCGTAACCTCGCCGTAATTGCGAGGATCTTTATAGGTTTTCGGGCCGACCCTGATCCAGCCGGGGGCGGTGTCGATCATGGTAGTAGTGGTGTACCGCCCGCTTTCCAGCGCCGCCACCAGCGTCATGGTCTTCATGGTTGAACCCGGTTCATACGTATCAGTAATCGCCCGGTTGCGCATATTGGCCGCTTTCATATTCTTGCGACTATTGGGGTTGTATACCGGATAGTTGACCATGGCGAGAATTTCACCGGTTTGTGCATCCAGGGTGACGACACTGCCGGATTCGGCATTTGCTGCGGTGACAGCCTTGCGTAACTCGCGGTGCTGCAACTGCTGAAGCCGCAGGTCGATACTGAGGCGCAAATCCTTGCCCGGGCTGGCGGGCTTTACCACGCCGATATCCCTGACCATTTTGCCCCGCAGATCCTTGATGTATCTCTTTTTACCGGGCGCGCCTTGAAGCCACTCGTCATAGGCAAGCTCAACGCCGGCAATGCCCTCGTCATCGACGTTGGTGAATCCCACCAACTGCGCAGCCACTTCTCCGGCCGGATAAAAACGACGGTACTCACGCTCGCCATAAACACCGGGAAAACGCTTGCCGAGAATCTCCCGAGCCTCGTGAGGCACACGATGCCGCTGCAGGTACATGAAGCGCTTGCCTTCATAGCGCACCAACTTGGCCTTGAGCTCATCCAGCTCCATACCCAGTGACTGCGCTAACTCAGGCACTCTCTCACTATCGGCCAATCGACTCGGATCCGCCCAGATGGAAACGACGGGCGTACTAACAGCAAGAGGTTCTCCCCGTCTGTCAGTAATCACACCACGATAAGCGGGAATTTCTGCACTACGCAAGGACCGCGCTTCACCCTGGTTTTGCAAAAACGCATAGCCCCGCTCGGTCTCCAGGATCTGCAGAGAAAGCACACGACCGATTAGCAGTGAGAGCATCGAGAGCAGCAGACCCACGACAAGATAAAGGCGCCAGAGCGCTGTTTTCTTCGGTTGCGTCTTTTTGGACACAGCCTTCATCGCCGCACCACCTTGTAGTGCGCCAGGTCCGGCTCCGCCATACCCAATTCAGTGCGGGCCACCTTTTCTACCCGGTAGTGTGATGCCCAGGTGCTCTCTTCCAGTAATAAACGCCCATAATCTTCCTGCAAATGCCACTGCCGGGATTCCAACACCTGCAATTGAGTGTAAAGCTCGCGCGTTGCATGGGTGGAATGAATCACCGCAAAACAAGACAACAGCACCAGCAGCAACGCGGCAACATTCAGCCACAGTAGCGCGCGACCTTGCGCGGGATCGCCAGCACCAATCGCGGCCGTGACCATCGTTTTTCCTGCGACCCGGGCAGTCATGCGATTTTCTCCGCCACTCGCATGACCGCACTGCGAGAACGTACGTTTTCATCCACTTCTGCATCAGAAGCCTTAGTCGCCTTGCCCACCAGCTTCATCCGGCGGTTTAGCGCCGCATCTGTGACGGGCACACCCGCAGGCAGCTGCTCTCCTCGAGCCATATCGCGCATATAGCGCTTCACCATGCGATCTTCCAACGAGTGAAAACTGATAACTACCAGGCGACCGCCGACTTTCAACATATCCAGGGAAGAAGCTAACAGATCACCCAGATCCTCCAGCTCACGATTGACCTTGATGCGAATTGCCTGAAAGGCACGGGTGGCCGGATGCTTGTGCCTCTCCCAGCGAGGATTGGCTTCGCTCACTACTTTAGCCAGCTGTGCAGTTGTGGTCAGTGGCTCAACTTCGCGCGCCTTCACGATGGCAGCAGCGATGCGCTTGGCAAAGCGCTCCTCGCCATACTCCTTAAGCACCTCAGCGATTGCGGTCGTGTCGGCGTAGGACAGCCATTGCGCAGCCGTTTCCCCAGAGGACGTGTCCATGCGCATATCCAGTGGACCATCACTCATAAAACTAAAGCCCCGATCTGCCTCATCCAACTGCGGACTGGAGACACCCAAATCGAGCAAAATGCCATCGAACGCGTCAATATCCATCAGTTGCAACTGCTGCGGGAGATCGGCAAAGGAACCATGGTAAAAACTAAAGCGACTGTCAGCGGAGGAAAGCTGGGCCGCGCATTCACAGGCTACAGGGTCTTTGTCCACACCAAGAAGATGGCCGTTGTCATCAAGCTGATCCAGCAGAAAACGACTGTGACCGCCGCGACCAAAGGTACCATCGACATAAGCACCACTGGGCGCCGTTACCAGAGCTTCAACTGCCTCTCGTAGTAATACTGTCTGGTGCATGTTGGCCACCTACAGCTTGAGAGAGAGAAGTTCGTCGGGCAGCACAGCGTCGGGACCAGAGTCCTCCAGCGCTTGTTCCTGCTCGGCCATCCAAAGGGCTTCAGACCAGATCTCAAGCTTATTGCCCTGCCCTACCAGAACCAGCCTTTTATCCAGCTGCGCGTACTCGCGCTGTGATTGAGGCAACAACATTCTGCCGCTGCTATCTAATTCAATATCCGTGGCATACCCCAGCACCAGGCGCTGAAAGCGCTTGACCGAGGGATTCAGGGCGGGTAACCCCTGGATATCTTTCTCAATGCGCTCCCACTCGGGCAGGGGATACACCGCGAGGCACTTGGACTGGGTATCTATGGTGACAACAATCTGGCCATCACACCGGGACAGCAATGGCTCACGCTGGCGTGCTGGCATAGCCAGCCGCCCTTTCGCGTCCATATTTATGTGCTGTACACCACGAAACACGTTAGATTCCCCCACTCACCTGTCTTCATCTTCCACAAAAAGACAGTTTTACCCACTTATATCCACTTTTCGACACTATAGGCGCACAACAGCAGATCGTCAACAAAGACAAGTAGGAAAAAACGCAATAAATTCAGGCCGTTACGAGACTTTTTTGCAGGAAAAGCCGAACTGAATTGAGGCAAATAGCTCACCAAAACAGCCCTCTAAGACCAAATGCTAAGGTTTTACTTTAAGTTACATGCCGATTTTTTATTTAAAACCGATCTCTATAGTCCAAAACGGCATAAAAAAGCCCCTCAACCGCAAGGTTGAGGGGCCTGATAAGGTGAGTCGGTCGATAAGCCGGGTTCTGTCGTGGACGACCATTCATCTGCGACAGCTGTCACCAGCTGCCTGAAGCGACCTACCCGAATCCACCGTGGGCCACGGCTATAGGATTCCTATTTGGTCTTGCTCCGGGTGGGGTTTACCATCGCCGCGCCTGTTGCCAGCCGCGCGGTGCGCTCTTACCGCACCATTTCACCCTTACCTTTTTGGTCTTGAAAACAAGAACCGCAAAGGCGGTTTACTTTCTGCTGCACTTTCCGTGGGCTCGCACCCCCCAGGCGTTACCTGGCACCCTGCCCTATGGAGCCCGGACTTTCCTCCCCCCGGTAAATACCGGAAAGCGATCGTCTGACCGACTCGGCGGCAAGACTAACAGCACTGGCGAAGTGACTCAATCGCCTTTTACCGACAGCAAATAATTATAGAGATCCTTTTTTTTCAGCCCGGTGCAGTCCGCTACAACCGCCGATGCCTTTTTAGCCGGCAACTCTTGCGCCAGCCTTCGCAATAACCGCTGTGTCGCTTCATCCAGCTCGACCTCGCCACGAGGCTTGCCCGCGACCACCAGCACAATTTCACCCTTCTGCTGGTTCGCATCGTTTGCCACAAAAGTGAGCAACTGCTCAAAAGTGCCTCTGCGCACAGTTTCGAACGTTTTGGTAATTTCGCGCGCCAGGACCACCTCTCTATCGGGCCCAAACACCTCGGACATGGCAGCGAGAGTCGCAACAATGCGGTGAGGGGCTTCATAGAACACCAGGGTAGCGTGCTCGCTTTGCAGATCCTGCAACTGGTTGGCTCGCGTGCCCGCCTTGGCGGGCAGGAAACCTTCAAAACGAAAGCTGTCGGTCGGCAGACCACAGACGCTCAGAGCCGCAATCACCGCACTGGGTCCGGGCACAGGGCGCACCGCATACCCCATGGACTGCATATCGCGAACCAATCTGTAACCGGGGTCTGATATCAGTGGAGTCCCCGCATCCGAGATCAAGGCGACGCTCCCTCCCTGAGCCAGCGTACTCTCAATTCGCTGTTGGGCTCGCTGGTCACTGTGGTCGTGATAAGCCATTAATGGGTTATCGATACTGTAATGCTGCAACAGGCGTTGACTGTGTCTGGTGTCCTCAGCGGCGATAAGATCAACCCCGGATAAAACCTCGACGGCGCGAGAGCTCATGTCTCCCAGATTGCCAATGGGCGTGGCCACAATATACAGCCCGGTCTCCACGTTTTCCCCTTATACTGTGCATCTCACCCCGATGGTGAATCACACTTTATTGAGCGACGCAGCATAGCATGACAGTAAAACAATCCCAGTTTCTTCACCCGGCCGCCCTGGCATTAATAGCCCTGCTGCTTCAGGGCTGCGGTTCTGCGCCGCAACAAGACAAGAGTGCCGGCACCTCCACCACTCAAAGCACATTTAAGAATCAGACTAGCGAAACAAATGTGCAGCTGCCGCCGTCGCAATTCCACCCACAATTTGCTGAGGCTGATGAGGCACTGCGACAGCTGGACTGGATGACCGCCTCCACCGTTTTAGCGTTACTGGACGAGGAAGCCCTCACCCGCAACGACAGGGATTATCGGGATTACCTGCTGGCGAGAATAGACTACGTGCGCGGGGATCAGGTTCAGGCCAGTACCCGACTGAAAGCGCTGGACCGCCCCGAGGTCGCCCTCGGTATTGCCTATCGGTCATACAATTTTCAGCGGCACTTGCTGAGTCTGCAAAGAGCGTACTTGGATAGCGCGCGCCTGGGTGTCCGCATTATGGAAATTGCACCGGCAAAGGACCTGCCCGGACTCAAGCGCAGCCTATGGCACGACCTGCAGCGCAGCCCGGAAAGCGAGATTGCACAGGCCAGGTCAAGCGCTGCAGATCCAACCTGGCTAGGCTGGCTGGAACTGGCAAACATCGCCAATGACAATGCAACGACGCTCAGCACTGCCCTGCCGCGCTGGCAGATCAATTACCCTGGCCACCCTGCTGCTTCGCCGCTTCCTGGCGGCCTTGAATACATGCTGGAGCCTGCAGTGACGCCACAACAGGTTGCGCTGGTACTTCCGCTGAGCGGCCGTCTCGCACCAGCAGGTAAAGCCATTCGCGACGGTTATCTGGCGCACTATTTCACGGCCAGAGACAAGGGCGATGCCCCAACAGAAGTGAAGGTGATTGACTCAGACCTGTATGGTTCTGCGACCGAGGCCTACACGGCCGCCGTTCAGCAGGGTGCGCAGCTAGTGGTTGGCCCCTTGAGCAAAGCCTCAGTCGCTGAGCTGGCGAAACAAACCAATCGAGTTGTACCAACCATTGCCCTGAACCGCATTGATCAGCCGGTCGCAACAAGCACTACCGCGCTGGTACAGCTATCGCTGGCGCCAGCAGACGAAGCCAGACAACTGGCCCACTTGGCATTTGGCGACGGTGGCCGCCGCGCATTGGTCCTCCGCCCGGCGGGTCGCTGGGGCGACGAAATGGAATCGGCCCTGGACGAGCAGTGGCGGGCATTGGGAGGCACCACCACTCAGGTGATCAGTTACACCGGTAAGGACGACTATTCCAGTAGCGTCAAAAGTGGCCTGGGCATCGAAGCAAGTGAGCAACGGCGTCGCAAACTACGCGACATGCTGGCCATCAACCTGGAGTTTACACCCAGGCGACGAGCAGACCTCGACACTGTCTTTATGTTGAGTCGCACACCAGAAGAGGCACGCGCAATCAAGCCGCTACTGGCCTTCCACTACGCCGGTGCGTTGCCGGTTTACGCAAGCTCCAGTGCGTATGGTGCACGAGATGACAGTCGCAACCAGGATTTGAACGGCACCACCATTGTCGAGCTGCCCTGGTTACTGGGCTCTAACCCAGCGCTGCAACAATCCCTTGTTGGCGCCAACAGCGATTACTACACCCGACTCAATGCCCTGGGCGCAGACGCCTATTTACTGCAATCGCGTCTGGTACAGCTGCAAGCAGGACCAGATGCACTCATTCGCGGAGACACTGGCTTGTTGACGATGAACTCACAGCTGCAAATAGTGCGCGAACTGCCGCCGGCCAGATTTGATGGCGACCGTCTCAAGTCACTGTAGTTACACTGTCCCTTGAGCACAGTTAATGCAGGGGATCAGCATGAAGCAGATAGGCGATGAGTACGAACGACGCGCCGCACACTTCCTGTCACAGCAAGGCGTTGAGGTCCTCATTTGCAATTATCGCTGCCGCTGCGGTGAGATCGACTTGATCGCCAGGCAGAATGATTACCTGGTTTTTATTGAGGTTAGGGCGCGCCGAAACCCGCGCTTCGCAACAGCAGCGGCCTCGGTGGACTATCGCAAACAACAGCGATTGCTGCGCACTGCCCAGTTTTTCCTGCAACGCCACACAAAACTTGCAAATCTGCCCTGTAGATTTGACGTGATCACCTTTGAGCCGCGACAATCCACAGCGAACGATAGCCCGCAGTGGATACGCGGGGCCTTTACCAACTGAATCAGCCAGGGGCATCAGTGGACTACTATCAGATCATTGCCGAGCGTTTTCAAGACACCATTGAATCTATTGCCATGTCGGTGGATCAACTGGCGGCTCCCATCGCCCAGAGCAGTGAACTCATCACTCAGGTGCTACTGCAAGACGGCAAAATTTTTTGCTGCGGCAATGGGCCAGACGCAGCGCTATGCCAGTTATTCTGCCATTGCCTGCTCAGTGGCCTTGAGCATGAGCGCCCCGCTCTACCGGCATTCAACCTCAGCGCTGACAGCGCCATCTTGTCCGGCACCACCGGCAGCGACGACCGGGCGCAGCTCTATGCTCGTCAAATTCGCGCACTCGGCCAGGAAAACGACCTGTTACTCCTCATCGACAGCGGCCCGGGATCATCGGACCTGCCGATAGCATTAGAGGCAGCACGGGAGAGAGGCATGTTAACGGTGGCGCTTATCACCAGCGAAAACGGCGACCTGGCCTCTTTGCTCAACGCCGGTGATCCATGCATCCAGATCCAGGCACCTTCTCGTTCAAAGCATATCGAACTGCACACGATGGCTTTGCAAAGCCTGTATCAACTTATTGAATTAAGCCTTTTTGGCGACTACAACCAGGAAACATAAACCATGACTCAACGCCTACTAATCGCACTGTTCAGCATTGGCTTACTCAGTCTCGGTGGCTGCGGCAGCATGCTTGCCACGATGGAAGCGGAGCCCATTGAAGAAGAGGAGGGAGAGAGAACAATGGGCCGCTGGCTGGAGGATGAAAGTATTGAAACCAAGGCTATGGTCAATGTTCGCGCCGCCAACGACGCCTTTGATAAGGCCCACCTGGTCATTGTCAGCTATAACGGCTATGTGCTCATTGCGGGCCAGGTCTCCACCCAGGCACTGAAAGATCAAGCCACCGGCGTTGTAAAGGAAGTGCGAGGAGTGAGGCGCATCTACAACGAACTGGAGGTCGCTGCTCCCAGTTCGGGCATGACACGCACCTCAGACACCTGGATTACCAGCAAGGTAAAATCCTTCATGCTAGCCAGTGGAGACATTCAGGGAAATCGGGTCAAAGTAGTCACCGAGAATGGCGTCGTCTATCTGATGGGGCTAGCCACCCGGACCGAAGCAGAACGTATTGCGGCCGAGGCAGCCGACACTTCCGGGGTACAACGAGTGGTAAAATTATTTGAATTACTGGACTGAAATAGCACTAGCCCTGACCACGCTCAACCCTGGGCTTCGATAATTCTCCGCACTGGTGCATAGCTGCGACGGTGAACTGGTGTCACTCCCAGTGACTGTAATGCATGCAGATGAGCGGCGGTGGGATATCCCTTATGTGCCGCAAAACCATAGCCTGGATACTTCTGTTCCAGCGCAACCAGTTCGTTATCGCGCTGCACCTTCGCCAGTATCGAGGCGGCTGCAATAGCAGGCACCCTGTCATCTCCCTTCACCACAGGCTCTGAAGGATAAGACCACTGAGGCAGTCGGTTACCGTCGACCAGCACGTATCCTGGCTGGGGTGTTAGTGCCTCCACCGCCCGCTTCATCGCCAGCAGTGACGCCTGAAGAATATTCAGCTCATCGATCTCAGCGACAGACGCCCTGGCAATAGACCAGGCAATCGCTTTTTCACGAATTATTATTGCCAGCTCCTCGCGCCGCGATTCACTGAGTTTTTTGGAATCACGCAGGCCTTCGACAGGATTTGAAGGATCGAGAATAACGGCGGCGGTGACAACATCACCCGCCAGCGGCCCCCGCCCTACCTCGTCAACCCCGGCAATATCTATGCCCTTGTAACTCACCTGAAACAGATCATCCATCAACCGGGTTTCCTTCATGAAGCTGCAATAAGGCATTTGCGCTTTTGGCCGCATAGCCCTGCTTCAATTGCACATGGATACGGTCAAAAGCCTGCAGTTGGTTCGCTACCGCCTCATCAGCCAGTAACGGTTCAATCGCTGCCGCCATGGCCTCAGGGACCGCCGCATCCTGCAGCAATTCGGGAACGACTGAACGTCCAGCTAATACGTTAGGTAATGCCGCGAAGCTGATTTTCACCAGCCGCGTCACCAGCCACCAGGAAAAAGCCGCCATGCGATAAGTCACTACCATCGGTCGCTTGATCAGCGCGGCCTCCAAGGTGGCCGTGCCAGATGCCAGGAGAACGGCATCAGCGGCGGCCATCGTCTCTCTCGAGTGTCCGCAAACCAGCGTGACAGGAAGGTCCGGCTGTTGTGCCAAAAGAGCCTTTAATTCGACCTCACGTGCAGTGTTAGCCGCGGGCATAACGAAACGTAACTGTGGGTTCTGCTGCCAAAGCAGCCGCGCGGCAGCCAAAAAAGCGGGCGCCAAACGACTCACCTCTCCACTGCGACTACCAGGTAACATGGCCAGCAACTTATTATCAGTTGCCAACCCCAGGGCCTGACGCGCAGCCAGGGCGTCCACACGATTGGGCAACTCGTCCGCCAGAGGATGTCCAACGAACCGAACGGGGACCTGATGGTCCTGATACACCTGGGTCTCAAACGGAAACAGGCACAGCATGAGATCTACCGACTGCTTGATCTTCTTGACTCGGCCCTGACGCCAGGCCCAAACCGAGGGGCTCACTAAATGAGCAGTCTTGATTCCCTGCTCACGAAGCTTGCGCTCCAGCCGTAAGTTAAAGTCGGGAGAATCTATACCCAGAAAAATATCGGGTGGGTTGTCACGAAAATGCTCGAACACGGCCCGGCGAATATGCAATAGCTCGGGAAGTCGCTTAAGCGGTTCGACAAAGCCCATGACCGACAAGCGATCCATGGGGAACATACTGGTGAGGCCCTGTGCTTCCATCAACGGACCGCCGATGCCTTCCACGATCAATTCATCGCACTGTGCCCGCAGCTCCTTGAGGACTCTGGATCCGAGGATATCACCGGAGGCTTCTCCGGCCAGTACGCCAATACGCAAAGTGCCTCCCGGGATTTAGCGAACGATGCCTCGCTCCGAGGAGCGCACGGAATCGATTAACACCTGAATCTCTGGTGTTTCCCGCAGCATAGTTTCGAGGCGCTGTAGCGCCAGTTCGAGGGTCAGGCCCTGTCGATAGAGAATTTTGAAAGCTCGACGTAATTGACTGATCGCTTCAGCAGAAAAACCTCGGCGACGCAGGCCCTCAATATTAATGGTCTTGGCCTCGGCTGGCGAACCGCTAACCGTGACGTAGGCAGGCACGTCTTTACCAATGGCTGTGCCCATACCACTGAAACTATGTGCTCCGATCTTGCAGAACTGATGCACCAGGGTATAGCCGCTGAGGATTGCCCAGTCACCGATGCGCACGTGCCCTGCCAGGGCAGTATTATTCACCAGGATCGTATTATTGCCTAAAATTGAGTCATGGCCGATATGCACATAGGCCATCAGTAAATTTTCATTGCCTATGGTGGTCTCAGACCGATCCTGCACGGTACCCCGGTGAATCGTCACGCTCTCGCGAATAACATTGTTGTCACCGATTACCAGCTTGGTCGGTTCATCACGATATTTAAGATCGGGAGTAGCCTCGCCAATACTGGAGAATTGATAAATGTGATTACCTGCCCCGATAACAGTAGGGCCACGAATCACTACATGAGGTTCAATGATCGTGCCGGGACCTATTTCGACATTAGCCCCCACCAAAGACCAGGGCCCAACGCTGACATCGTCGGCTAGGCGAGCACCCGGTTCGATAATGGCGGTTTCGTGAATCATCGATCAGCGCAGAGAATCGTCGCAGAGGCTGCCAGTTCTCCATCCACATCTGCACTGACAGCAAACTTCCAAATACCACGGCGGTCAGAAATGATAGAAGCCCGCAGCATTACCCTGTCACCAGGCACACAAGGCCGCTTAAAACGCAGTTTGTCGGCGCCAACAAAATAGTAAATAGAGCCATCTGCCGGAGTCTTGTTCATGGTCTTGAAACCAAGAATGCCAGCCGCCTGAGCCATGGCCTCAACGAGCAAAACGCCGGGAAAAACTGGCTGACCGGGGAAGTGCCCGTCAAAAAAAGGTTCGTTAATTGTCAGGTTCTTGTAGGCAACGATGGATTCACCAAGATTAAGCTCTACCACCCTATCCACCAGAAGAAAGGGATAGCGGTGCGGCAGATGCTGCCGAATTTGTTCTATATCCATCATCAGGAGATGTTTCCTTGTTCTAGGGCGCGCTTCCTTTCTCAATGGCCGCCAGACGCTTGTGCATGCCGTCCAGCTGTGAAAAACGCACCGCATTTTTGCGCCACTCTCTATTGGGTGACGCAGGGACACCGGAAGAGTAGACGCCTGGCTCGGTAATAGACCGCGTCACCATGCTCATACCGGTAATATGGACGCCGTCGCAGATTTCAATATGACCCGATAAGGCAACAGCGCCCGCCACGGTGCAGTTAGCGCCTATGATCGTGCTTCCTGCCATACCGGTGCAACCAGCGATCGCGGTATTTTTTCCGATGCGACAGTTGTGCGCAATGTGCACCTGGTTATCAATGATGACACCGTCTTCAATGACCGTATGCTCCAGCGCACCACGGTCAATAGTGGTACCGGCACCAATCTCGACATCATCCCCAATTCGCAGCCCTCCCAATTGATGGATCTTTTCCCAACCCTCTGGCCCCGGTGCGAAACCAAAACCATCTGAGCCCAACACCGAAGTGCTGTGGACGATGCAACGCGCACCCAGCCAAACATCGTGATAAACGATGACACCGGGATTCAGGCAGGTATTAGCCCCGATCCGACTGCCTGCGCCGACATAGGCATTTGCACCAATGACAACTCCTTCCCCAATAACTGCGCCAGCTTCCACCACCGCGTTGGCGGCTATCCTGACGCTGTCGGCGACTTCAGCCTCAGCAGAAACCACTGCGGCTGGATGCACGCCCTCTGCAGGCCGGGAAGACCGATCAAATAACGAGGTCATTCTTGCGAAAGCGAGATAGGGATCCTCGGTGACGAGGGTATCAACAGGGCATTGATCGGCGAAATCGGGGTGGATAAGCACTGCTGCCGCAGCGGTATCGGCTAATTGCTCAAGATATTTTCTGCTGGCAATAAAGCTGACATGATCGGGCCCGGCTCCGCCTAGAGTGGCCAAACCCGATACGGAGCGCTGGGCGTCACCTGACAAGGTCAGATTAAATCGTTGCGCCAACTCCCCGAGAGTCATCACGACAATATTACTGAGTGGGCAGCTGATTCAGCTTATCAGTGACTTTGGCGGTGATACTGTATCCGGCGTCAGCGTGAATGACAGAAGACTGCTGAAGTAGAAGACCAATACCCTCGGTAGTGATCAGATCGCGCAGGACTTCCTGCACTTTGGGTGACAACTCTTGCAGCAGGGCCTGACCTGCGCCTTGTTCCGCCTGTTGCAGTTTGCCGGTAACGTGCTCCAGGTCTGACTGCTTGTTGGCGAGCTTCTGCCGCGCAGCGAGCTGCTGCTCCTGGCTCATTACTGCCGCATCTTTCTGGAATTTTTTCACCAGCTCATCAAATTCTTTCTTCAACTTGTCGAACTCGGCCTTATCTGCCTTGTAATCGTCCTGGCCACGAACTTCGTTGAGGCGCTGTTGAGCGGCGTCTGTTTGCAGAATGGCTTCCTGCAGGTTGACTACTGCAATCTTGCCTTGTGCCATTGCCACGGCGGGCACGGTAAGCGCCAATGCGACAATACTAACTTTCAAAAATTTAAACACGTTTATCTCCATGGTTTAGATATTAAAATCAGAATCCACGACCCAGAGTGAACTGGAAGGCTTCTTCCTCGTCCTCAGGGCCTGCGTTGAGTGGTTTGGCAAGACTGAATGTCATCGGGCCAAATCCGGTTATCCAGGTAACACCGACACCCACTGAGTAGCGCAGCTCGTCCGCATCAACATCGAAGCAATTGACCTGGCTGGGGGCACACTTGGTATTAAACACGTTGCCTACATCCACAAAGAATGCGGAGCGCAGTTTGCTCCGATCCTTGATAAACGGCAGCGGGAACAACAATTCTGCACTGCCTTCAACTAACACGTTGCCGCCAAAGGGATCGGGGTCATCTCGCAGGGTTTCCACCAGCAGCTTCCCGTCATTACCGACGTAACCAAATTGCTGTCCGTTCGGCCCACCTATCTCGGTGGGGTTGCCTTCATCATCAATCCCGGTCACTGGCTGACGAGCGGTATACAACTCAGCCGGTGTCGACCTTGGACCAAGGGTATTGCTTTCGAAACCTCGCACCGAGCCGAAGCCTCCAGCAAAGAAGTGCTCGTAGAAAGGCAGTTCTGTAGTGTCTCCATATCCATCACCATAACCGAGCTCGCCCCGCAGGCGCGCGGTCCAAGACCCCCTGATAGGAATATAAATTTCACCGCGGTAGATCAGTTTGTAAAACTCAAGATCCGAACCGGGCATAGAAACCTCAAAAGACACTGAGTTCGAGGTACCGCGGGTCGCCATCCTTCCCCGGTTCAGGGTGGACTGGCTCCAACTGGAGGTAACAGTCCAGTTGAGATAGTTATCTCCGTTTTCATCCAGAAAGCCCAGTTCTTCGGGGATGGTGAGGTAGTCAAACGGGATGTCTGCAATCGGCATGACCTCCTCGACATCGGCGAACGTCCCGTCCTGCAGCTGGGTGCTGTCGAACCAATAATCGACGCTTTCTTCCAAACGCGGACTGGCCTTAATTTCTTGCACTGCGTATCGGCCAGCGGTAATTTCAGTATCAGAAATACCAAAGCTGAAGCCCAGACGCTGGGTTTCCTTAATCGGGTAGCCAAAGTTTAGTGCTGCCCCATAAGTATCAGTGGTATAGCTGGCAACGTTCACTTCTGACAGGTCTGTAGAGCGATAGAACAGGTTAAAGCCGCGGCTGACGCCATCCTCTGTGAAGTAGGGATTGGTGTAGTTGAAGCTGTAAATGTCCTGGTACTTGGACGAATTCAGGTTAATACCGACCCGCTTGCCGGTTCCCATGAAGTTGTCCTCCTGCAGATTCAGTCCGAGAATCAACCCCGCATCCTGGGCATAACCAAAGCTGGCACCAATACTGCCGGATGACTGCTCTTCCACCTCAAACTCCACGTCAATAAGATCGTCATGTCCTGCAACCTGCGGGGTCTCCACGGTGGCACGGCTGAAGAAACCCAGGCGCTCAAGCCGCACCCGCGATTGCTCAATCTTGGAGGCAGAAGCAGGTGAACTTTCCATCTGCCGCATTTCCCGGCGCAGCACATCATCGGCAGTTCTCATGTTTCCCTTAAAGCTGATGCGACGCACATAAGTGCGCTTACCGGGGTCAACGAAGAACTTCATCGAAACTACATTGTTACCCTCTTCAACCTCCGGTATTCCAGTCACCTTGGCGAAGTTGTAGCCTTCATTGCCCAACCGTCGCGTCATGTACTCCTCAGTGGAAGTTACCAACTGCTGCGAGAAAGTCTGACCCTCTGCAACCAACAGGAAGCGCCGCAAGTCCTGCTCTGGCAACACCAGGTCGCCCGATAAATCGACCGTTCCCACGGTGAACTTGTCACCTTCGCTGACATTGGCAGTGATATACACCTCTTCCTTATTGGGAGACACCGACACCTGGGTTGAGTCAATCCGGAACTGGAGGTAGCCCCTGTCCATGTAATAGGAAGTCAGGGTTTCCAGGTCACCGGTGAGTTTTTCTTTGGAATACTTATCGTCATTGGTAAAGAACGAAAGCCACCCAGTGGTCTTCAACTCGAAAATATCGTCAAGGTCTTCGTCGACAAATATCTCGTTACCAACCACATTGATATGCTTAATTGCGGCCACGGTGCCTTCGTCGACATCGATATTAATCGCCACCCGGTTGCGCGGCTCAGGAAGCACTTCGGTATCAATGGAAGCGTCATAACGACCCTGCTGCACATACTGGCGTTGCAGTTCCATTTGCATACCTTCCAGCGTGGAACGCTGGAACACTTGTCCGACGGCAAGGCCAGAACCCTTAAGGCCATCCAGCAGGGCTTCGGTTTCAATGGCCTTGTTACCATCGATATTAATTTCGCTGATACTGGGGCGCTCTGCCACCACGACTACCAGCACATTGGCGTCGCGGCCAATACGAATATCGTCGAAATTACCGGTGGCAAACAGGCTTCGGGCGGACGCTCGAATAGCGTACTCATCGACCATATCGCCAACACCGACGGGTAGCGATGCGAAAACGCTACCGGCGGAAATACGCTGCAACCCCTCCACCCGGATATCGGAGATGAGGAATGTCTCGGCAGAGGCGACGGGGACCGAAAAAATCAGTACCAGCGCCAGATATTGGGTCAGTCTTTTTATCAAAATTCACTCAATCAACGGGTTACGCCTGCGAGGCTATTATCGTGTTTTTTCGTCGGCCAGAGTTACAGGCGCGTAAAATCGTTATATAAGGCCAGCATCATCATTCCCAGCACCAGAAACAGGCCTAGCTGATAACCCAGCGCCTGTATTTTCTCAGGTACTGGGCGTCCAGCCAATAGCTCTACCGTATAAAAAAGCAGGTGACCGCCGTCCAGCACAGGGATAGGCAGCAAGTTTAACACTCCTAGACTGACACTAAGCAGAGCGAGGAAGCCTATATAGGACTCCAGGCCGGACTTGGCCGAGGCGGACGCCACTTTAGCAATGGTAATGGGACCGCTCAAGTTTTTTGGCGATATCAGGCCCATGATCATCTTCTTAATAGAATTTACGGTGAAACCCATCAAATCCCAGGTGCGAACCACGGCGGCCCCAGCGGCTTCAATCGGGCCACGGTCGAAACTGCGAACCAGTTCCTGGGGCATCTCCGGAATCGCTACGCTGACCCCTACCCGACCAAAATCGACGCCATCCTCATCGGTTAGACGATCGGGCACGATTTCCCCGGTCAGCAAGCGTTCTCCGCGTTCGTATTCTAGAACTATCGCTTGTTCCGGCCTGGAGCGAACGTGTTTTACCCAGTCCATCCACTTTTCCATAGCAACGCCATCGGCGCTGAGAATTCGGTCACCCGGCTGCAATCCGGTGCGCTGCGCCGGACCACCGTCAACAATGCTATCGATAACCGGTGGCACGTCCGGGGTGTACATAATAAGGCCCAGGCCGCCGAACAAGTCTGGTTGCTCCTGCTCTGAAAGCCAGCGATCAATCGCAGCTTCAGACTGGTAAACCATATCTGACCCAGAGTACTTGACCGTAAAATTGATGGTACCGGTATCCCCTATCCGATCGAGCAAGGCAAAACTCAGGGCCTGCCAGGTGGGAGTATCGATATCGTCAACCGCTACTATTTCCTGTCCGGCTTCCAAACCGGCCACATCGGCAATTGACCCGATCTCTACATCACCAACAACCGGTGCATAGCCTGTTTCCCCCGCCATGAACAGGAACCAATAAGCGACAACCGCCAGTATAAGATTGGCCAGCGGACCGGCCACAACAACGGCGATACGCTGAAGCACAGGCTTGCGATTAAACGTCTGGTCCAGTAACTCCTCGGGAACTTCGCCCTCGCGCTCGTCAAGCATCTTCACGTAGCCGCCAAGAGGAATGGCCGCAACACTGTATTCGGTTCCCTGCTTATCTTTCCAGCTGGCCAGAGCCGTACCAAAACCAATAGAGAAACGCAGTACCTTAACTCCGCACTTACGGGCCACCCAAAAGTGTCCGTATTCGTGCACCGCAACCAAAACGGCCAGTGTGCCAAGGGTGATAAAAATAGTGTAAAGCATGTCCATCAGGCCAGGTTCGCTTCCGGGGTGTGCCCGGTCATAGTTGCCAGAAGGTCACGTGCGACCTCTCTGGCTTCGTTGTCTGCATTTTCGACCACGTTCAAGGCCGTGGGTTCAACAATGCTCACTTTCTCCATTACACCCTCAATAATAGAGGGAATATCGGTAAATCGAAGTTGTTCATCCAGGAATGCTTGCACTGCTATTTCGTTAGCGGCATTGCAAACGGCCATGGCAGTGCCACCCGCGGCCACTGCCTCCCTGGCCAAACGCAGACAGGGAAAACGGGATTCATCAGGCGCCTCAAAATCTAGACGGGCGGTGGCAATCAGGTCAAGTGGCGCTACCCCGGAGACCAGCCGTTCAGGCCAAGCCAGTCCATAGGCGATGGGCGTGCGCATATCCGGATTGCCCAACTGCGCGAGCACAGAGCCGTCTAAATATTGCACCATAGAGTGAATAATGCTCTGTGGGTGAACAACGACGTCCACCAGATCCGGGGTCAGGTCAAAAATCCAGCAGGCCTCAATAAACTCCAGCCCCTTGTTCATCAGACTGGCTGAATCGACTGAAATTTTACGCCCCATAGACCAATTGGGGTGGGCACAGGCCTGGTCGGGAGTGGCGTCGTACATCTGTTCATAAGTCCAGCTGCGGAAAGGCCCACCAGAGGCCGTCAGCAACACCTTGCTGATTCCGTCGCGCATCGGGCGAGCCTGCTCATCCACTGGCATGCATTGAAAAATAGCGTTGTGTTCGCTATCGATGGGCAAAAGTCTGGCCCCGGACTCTCGTACCGCCTGCATCAGCAGGTGTCCGCCCATGACCAACGATTCCTTGTTGGCCAGCAACACGGTTTTACCCGCGTTCGCGGCAGCGAGCGTAGAAGGCAGGCCAGCTGCACCCACAATAGCCGCCATCACGCTATCGACCTCAGGAGCCGTCACCACTTGAGTAAGCCCAGCTTCTCCCTGTAAGACCTGAGTCTGGCTATCTGCGGGTAATTGATCACTCAGTAACTGGGCAGCGGCTTCGTCCATCATCACCGCAAATTGAGGCTGGTGCTGCAAACATTGAGCCAGCATCGCCTCCACTGACCGGTTGGCGGCCAATGCGTAGACTGCAAAATCCCCCGGATGCCTGGCAATGACATCAAGCGTACTCACCCCAATCGATCCGGTGGACCCCAATACACTGACCTGGCGCAGAGAGGCTGTCACTTCACCACCCCGCCAGCAGCAGGCCGAGAGCGAATACAGGGGCGGCGCCACACAAACTATCGAGACGATCCAATACCCCACCGTGCCCGGGCAGCAGACTGCCGCTATCCTTAGTGCCACTTTCGCGCTTAACCATACTCACAGATAAGTCGCCCACCACCGAGGCCATGCTGGTCGCCAGCGCCACTGTCAGTGCGGTCAACAAACTGATATGTGCACCTTGAGCAGGCAGGAAATACCACACCAGGAGCGCGATAATAGCCACCGCCAATTCACCGCCCCAAAAACCTTCCCAGGTCTTGGCCGGGCTGACTTCCGGCGCCAATTTGTGTTTACCCAAGGCCTTGCCGGCAAAGTAAGCGCCAATGTCTGCCGCCGCCACAATAAGCACCATCAACACCATCAGCATGCCGCCCATGGGGTAACTCAGCAGATAAACGGCCGCCGTCCAGGCAGGGGCCAGAATCAACAGCCCCATCAGGCTGCGCATGAACCGATTACTCCACATCATTGCGCTGCCCGGGTAGCTCTTTACCCACAGCAGCGCGAAAGACCACCACAGACAAGCCAGGCCCAACACAGGTTGTACTAATTCTCGGGAAGGTTCTGCCAGCAACTGGCAGTGAATCCCCAGGGCGACCAGCGTTGCCGCCAGCACAAAGACAAACAGAGCCCGGGCAAGGCCAGACTCCCAACCCGCCATGCGAGACCACTCCCAGCCGCCTGCCAAAACCAGTAACCCGAGTACTACCGCAAGAGCGCTAACTGACAGGAACACAACTGCAGCCAGAAACAGTCCAACCATAACCAGGGCAGTGATGACCCGCTGTCTAAGCATCGAGTGAACCCCCTGCCGCTATAGTGTCTGGATCACGCAATCCGAAACGACGCTCGCGACGACTGTAATCAGCCAGCGCCCGGGCAAACTCAAGCTCGCCGAAGTCAGGCCAAAGTGTATTGGTAAAATAAAGCTCACTGTAGGCAAATTGCCAGAGCATGAAATTGCTGATTCTGGCGTCACCGCCAGTACGAATACAGAGATCTGGTCTGGGTAGATCTGCCACCGAGATGTGGCTATCGATTAATTCAGGGGTAATATCCTGGGGCACTAGCCGGCCGGCTTGCACCTCAAGAGCGAGTTTTTGCGTAGCCTGGGCAATGTCCCATTGACCACCATAATCAACCGCTATCACCAGCGTCGCCTCAGTATTGCCGGCGGTCAAGTGCTCGGACTGCTGCATCAAGCGCTGTAAACGCGCACTGAACCGGGTGCGCTCACCAATAAAACGCAGGCGGATGCCGTCCTTGTTTAACTCGCGCACCTCACTGCGCAGATAGCGTGAAAGCAAGGCCAGCAAAGCACGAACTTCGGGGAGCGGACGACCCCAGTTTTCGCTGCTAAAAGCAAAGACTGTGAGCACTTCGACACCGTGGTGACGGCAGGCACGCAATATATTGCGCACGGCCTCAACCCCTGCGCGGTGGCCGGCAGGCCCAGGAACACCATTGCGTTTGGCCCAACGGTTATTGCCATCCATGATGATGGCAACATGGCGAGGAATTACCATCGGCCCTGTGTCAGACTCGTCTCTGGGGAAGGCGCCACTGGACATAAAGGTCAAAGTTCCAGGGTACTAGACCCTAGATCTCCATCAGGTCGGCTTCTTTAGCAGCCAACATCTTTTCAACCTGGGCAATGTAACTGTCAGTCACTTTTTGAATTCCATCATGACCACGGCGTTCATCGTCCTCGCTTATTTCTTTATCTTTTTCCAATTCCTTGAGCATCGCATTGGCATCGCGACGAGCGTTGCGCACAGATACGCGTGCAGACTCAGCCTCATGCCGAGCCTGACGGATATAACCCTTGCGCGTTTCCTCGGTCAGCATGGGCATAGGAATTCTGATGACTTCACCCGCTGTTGCCGGATTCAGTCCGAGATCGGATTTCATGATCGCTTTTTCGATCGCCGGGATCATGGTTTTGTCCCAGGCAGTCAGTGACAGCGTGCGAGCGTCTTCCACATTCACGTTCGCCATCTGGTTCAGTGGCGTTTCAGCGCCATAGTACTCTACGCGCAGGCCATCAAGCAGACTGGGGTGAGCCCGCCCCGTGCGGATTTTATTGAAGTTGTGACTCAGAGCATCGAGGCTCTTGGACATGCGTTCGTCGGCTTCTTTTTTTAAATCGTCAATCATTATTCAGTTTCCTTTATAGGCTCGACTATCCCTCGATCAGAGTGCCGTCTTGACCGCCACGAACAATGTTCAGCAGTGCGCCCTGTTTCTCCATTTCAAAAACTCTCACTGGCATCTCGTGATCCCGGCACAGCAAAATTGCAGTAAGATCCATGACCTCGAGCTTTTTATCCAACACCTCATCATAGGTGAGGCGATCGTATTTAATCGCATCTTTTACTTTCATCGGATCAGCGGAGTAGACCCCATCTACCTTGGTCGCTTTCAACACTAACTCAGCATCCACCTCTATACCGCGAAGACAAGCCGATGAATCAGTCGTAAAGAACGGGTTTCCAGTGCCGGCGGCAAAAATAACCACATCACCATTGCCCAGGGCGCGAATCGCCTTGCGTCTGTCGTAATGATCAACCACGCCACTCATGGGGATGGAGGACATGACTTGTGTCGATATATTAGAGCGCTCCAGGGCGTCTCGCAGAGCTAGCGCATTCATCACCGTGGCCAGCATACCCATATGGTCACCGGTGACGCGATCAAGGCCAGCCCTTTGCAGTGCAGCGCCGCGAAATAGATTTCCGCCGCCCACAACCAAGCCAACTTGAACACCGATACCCACCAGCTGCCCTATTTCCAGGGCCATCTGGTCCAAAACCTTGGGGTCGATGCCGAAATTTTCGCTACCCGTCAGCGCTTCGCCACTGAGCTTGAGCAGAATGCGCTTGTACTTCTTATCACCCGATATCTGTGCCATAAAAGGCCTCTCTTGAGATGGGCAGTATCTTACAGGACAACGGCTCCCTGCCACAGTGTGAATTTGGGGAAATAAACAGGCCTGATGCCTTTTATCGACAATAAAAAGCCCGCCCTGAACGGGGCGGGCTTGGGTAGCAACTCAGTGTCTAAAGAAACGCCAGCAGTGCCCAGATTACCGCAGTCAGGCCGACACTACAGTGAATGACACCCTTCACACTGGTCATTGGACCAGTCTTGCCAAACAGTGCATTGGCTTCCAGGGCCAGAATCAGTACCACACAGGCTCCGAGTCCGGCAGCACTGGCGTCAATCGGCAGGTGCTTGGAGGCAAGCATACCGAAAAGCATGGGACCAGAAAGCAAGGTATTGGTGCGAGACGCCAAACCAGCCTTCGCTGCAGCTGATGGGCCATCGCCTTCCTTAAGGCCAATAACAATCTGTTGCTTGGGCCAGATGATGAGCCAAACATTGAGGAACATCAGGGTACCTGCAAGTGCTCCCATCCATATCGCTGGCATGCCCATGATGTTGACGGTAGCGCCAACCTGGTGCAGCAGGACAAGTCCCGTCAGGAAGGTAAACATTGCACCCCACCTGAACCACCACAGCGCGCGCGGAGCGAGCTTTTTAACGGCATCGGCCTTGGCGTCTGCTTCGGCTTCTTTGAAGTACTCTGTTTGCACAAAGTTAAAATAGTAGAGCAAACCTATCCAGGTAATACCGAACAGGACGTGTGCCCAACGAAAAACAAATTCCAAAACAATACTGCTCATAACCCTAACCCCTTTTCATTTTTTTTGTGTTGCCGACGCTATTATACACTTTGCTCCGAAGCGCGAAACGTCGTCTTCACCATTCCTATTAAAGGCGTTTGCCTGGATAGGCCCTCTATAGGCCACCTTTATCAGCAAAGTCTTTCTCCATTGCCTCTTCCAGCGCACGAAGCAGAGGGGCCCGCACTCTGCTTTTGGTATTCTGATGAGCCTGCATATCCAAGCCAGAGAGCTGCTCAGCGACAGCAACAGCTCGATACATCAATTGACCCGAGTCCACCGCCTCGTCGAGATAGCCCGCCTCCACAGCACCCTCCGCGTCATACAGATACGCGCAATTGACCGAAAGCTCAAAGTGCGCCGGATCCAGCCTTGCCCGGGCAATTTCTACGCCAAAGCGCGGCATGCTCATCCCGATCGCAACCTCATTGAGGCCCAGTTTGTAGTCTCCTGCAATTCCAAGACGATAGTCGGCGGTCATCAGCATAATGCCGCCCATTGCCAACGCATGACCGGTAGCAGCCATTACCACAGGAGTGGGAAACTGCAGAATCCTGCTGGCAATATCGGCACCGCCGCTAACCAGTTTCAATACCTGTTCTCCACCCTGCCCCATCACCGAAAGATCGAAGCCTGCAGAAAACTTTCCCGGGCGACCAGTGATGACAACGACTTTGCCAACCGCTTCAGCCTGATCAAGTGCTGCATTTAACTGCTCTAACAGGGCGAATGACACTGCATTAGCTTTGCCATCATCCAGGGTAATCAGGGCATATTTGTCTTCTTCTGCGAATTGTACGACTGGGGTCACTGGGCGCTCCTGGTGATCGTGCTGAAAGTAAGATGATAACGTTAATTGATGTTGGGAGGATTGGCTAGCTTGGTTTTGGGGTGACTTCGGACCGGGGGCGAAAGCACTGCCAGCGGCCTTGTGTCCCTTGGAACATACCGCTCATTCATGGACATAAAAAAGCCCGGCGGATGCCGGGCTTTCGATTTGCTTGCAGAGGCGGTGCTTACATCATGCCGCCCATGCCGCCCATGCCACCCATATCAGGCATGGCAGGTGCACCACCAGCGCCATCATCAGGAGAGTCCGCAACCATCACTTCAGTAGTGATCATCAGCGCAGCAACTGAACCAGCAGCTTGCAATGCTGTACGAGTGACCTTAGCAGGATCGAGGATACCCATTTCGATCATGTCTCCGTACTCACCGGTAGCCGCGTTGTAGCCGTAGTTACCTTCACCTTGGCGGATTTTATCCAGGACAACCGAGGCTTCGTCGCCAGCGTTGCCAACGATTTGACGCAGAGGACCTTCCATTGCACGCAGTGCTGCCGCGATGCCGTGGTTTTGGTCTTCGTTGTCGCCTTTGAGCTCTGCGATATCGGCAATAGCTCGTACCAGTGCAACACCACCGCCAGCTACCACACCTTCTTCAACCGCGGCGCGAGTGGCGTGCAACGCATCTTCAACGCGCGCTTTCTTCTCTTTCATTTCGATCTCGGTGGCAGCGCCAACCTTGATAACTGCAACACCGCCTGCCAATTTGGCTACGCGCTCTTGCAGCTTCTCGCGATCGTAGTCGGAGGAGGTATTTTCAATCTGGGTGCGAATCTCGCCAACACGCGCATGAATAGCAGCTGCGTCGCCTGCACCGTCAATGATAGTGCTGTTGTCCTTGTCCATGGTCATACGCTTGGCGCTGCCCAGGTGCTCCAGGGTAGCCGACTCGAGGTCCATGCCTACTTCTTCAGAAATGACAGTACCGCCAGTGAGGATAGCGATGTCTTGCAACATAGCCTTGCGACGATCACCGAAGCCAGGGGCCTTACAGGCAGCAACTTTTACGATACCGCGCATGTTATTCACTACCAGGGTGGCCAGCGCTTCACCTTCAACATCTTCAGCGATGATGATCAGTGGCTTGGACGCCTTGGCAACCTGCTCCAAAAGGGGCAGAAGCTCGCGGATGTTAGAGATTTTCTTGTCAACCAGCAGGATGAATGGCGCTTCGGATTCAACGCTCATGCTGTCCTGATTATTGATGAAGTAAGGAGACAGGTAGCCGCGGTCGAACTGCATTCCTTCTACCACGTCCAGCTCGTTTTCTAAGCCAGAACCCTCTTCAACGGTGATAACGCCTTCCTTGCCTACTTTCTCCATCGCTTCAGCGATAATGTCACCCACCTGGGCGTCAGAGTTTGCGGAAATAGTACCCACCTGGGCAATTGCCTTGGTGTCTGCACAGGGGATAGACGCTTCCTGTACCTTCTCCACAGCAGCTGCAACGGCTTTGTCGATGCCGCGCTTGAGGTCCATGGGGTTCATGCCAGCGGCAACGGACTTTAGGCCTTCATTAACAATGGATTGAGCCAGTACGGTGGCTGTGGTGGTGCCGTCGCCGGCCGCGTCAGAAGCTTGTGAAGCCACTTCCTTAACCATTTGTGCGCCCATGTTTTCAAACTTGTCTTTCAGTTCGATTTCTTTTGCTACGGATACGCCATCCTTGGTCACAGTGGGTGCACCGAAGGACTTATCCAGAATTACGTTACGGCCCTTGGGCCCCAGAGTTGCCTTTACTGCATCGGCGAGAACATTCACGCCTTTCAGCATACGAGCGCGAGCGTCGTCGCCAAATATTACGTCTTTAGCTGCCATGTCTTAGATCCTTAAAATACTCAATCTGTTTCTCGAAAAATGGGGAGGGGTGTCTTAGTCGACAACCGCGAAAATTTCGCTCTCACCCATAATGATCAGTTCTTCACCGTCGATTTCGATGGTGTTGCTGCCAGCGTACTGGCCAAAAACCACGGTATCACCGACTTTCACGGCCAGCGGGCGAATGTCGCCACTGTCCAGAACCTTGCCTTCACCTACGGCGATGATTTCACCTTGGTTGGGCTTTTCTTTGGCGGAACCAGGCAGCAAAATACCTCCTGCGGTGGTTTCTTCCTCTGCGTTGCGACGAACGACCACGCGGTCGTACAGCGGACGAATGCTCATGTGTCTCTTTCTCCTAGTGACGGTGTTATGAGAGACCCCGAAGGGTTGAAAGCTCAATGGGGGCGCTAAAAACCCTTTTCAAGGGCGAATTAGCACTCTTTTTATGAGAGTGCTAATTCTAGTCAGGGTTTTGACCGAGTCAAGGGGGAATGAAAATTAATCGACTCGCTGCTTTAAGAAAATAAATACATATTAATCAACAACTTACTTCGAATCCTCCTCGTCAATACGCGTAAACTGCCCCTCGATAGTGACGTCGCTCTCAAAATCTCGCTTTGGAGCATAGGGTTGGGGCTGTTGGCCGCCCAGTGCTTTTGCCAGGCGCCTTCTCAGCGGACCTATGATCACCACCACTGCGGCAAAGTCGGAGATCATTCCAGGAAACATCAACAACACTCCCGCAAGCCCCATGGCCATATCGTCCACCAGCAACTCAGACCCGAGTACTTTGCCCTGCTGCACGCCCTGTAGGCGCCCAATCATTTGCATTCCCTGCCGGCGCAGCACCAACACGCCCAGTGTCAGGGTGGCAAGAACGTAAAAAATGGCCGTGAGGGCACTGGTCTCTATGCCCAGTTGAATCAGGGTAAATAACTCCAGCCAGGGCAGGAGCATGAAAAAAAATCGCATAATTGCTCTCCGTAAGTGGCAAGTATGGGGGTGATCAGCGGGAAAACAAGCCGCGAAGGCTACCAGTCATAGTTAACACCCACTGACCACTTACGATCTACCTTATCAATAGACTCCTCTGCTGGCAGATTGTCGTAGTTATATTCCAACTGGAAAATAGAACTAAAAGCACCATTGATTGGATATTTCAGGCCTGTCGTGGTGTTCACCTCGTAATCGCTCTGCTTTTCAAACGACTGCAGTGCCGCATGACGATGAAAAACCTCCACGCCCTGATCATTGACTCGCCAGGCGAAATCAAGATTCCATAGAAAAGCCGGGCGATCGCGAGTAACACCCGTTGTGAACCGTTCGTCGACGTAGTTGAGTGTGCCTTTACCTAAAAGATCAAAATAAGGAGTTTCTAAAAACTGGTAGCCCATTCCCAAACCGACAGAAGCTCGCTGGTCCAACTCCCGTAATTTATCTTCTTCATAAAACGCATTGCCGGTGGCAAACCACTGATCAGTGAAGAACTGGTCGTATTGATAACTACCTAACCATGACTCTCTGGTTTTGTCTCCATTAGAACTCTCGTCCTGGTAACGCAGGGCAATGGTATGCCGCGACTCGAGATAGCGAAGCTCAGTTCTGGCGTTGATATCGTACCTGGTGATCTCCGAATTACCCGCCGAATCTTCCAGAGCCAGGATCAACCCGCCCTTTTGCTGTAATAAAGGTTGAGGCTGTGTGATGGTCTCTCCCGCTGCGACAACCAGGGTCCAATCGCCCAGTCGCTGCACGCCCTGATCGCAGTGAAGATGCTGCTTGGTTTGCTGAATGAACATCCAACAATTGCTCAACTCAGATCCCGTCGTCTGCAGATCAAAGTGGGAACCACTTTCGATATACTCAACGTGGTTTTGGCCTATCGAGAGATCACCCAGAATGACAGAGGTCCATTGCACGTGGCCGTCCGCTATCCCCGCGAATGTACCGGTGATAGACTCTCCGTCAGCGAAATGCAGGCGGTCCGCGGTTGCCGACGAGGCCAGTGCCATTCCCAGAAGCATTACCCAAAGTAAGTGCCTCGCGTCAGGATGGGGCAATCTATATTTATAAAACATTGGTTACCTGTACCTCACTTTTATAGCAGTGCAAAACGAACCCGACATTGATCATCGTATCTGGCAAGTGGTCGCGCTTATTCCAGAAGGAAAGGTCGCTACCTATGGCGATATCGCGCAACAAGCCGGCCTGCCAGGTGCCGCGCGGCGAGTAGGCCTGGCCTTGAAGCGCCTACCCAAGGAAACGACGATCCCGTGGCACAGGATCATCAATGCCCAGGGGCGAATTTCCTTTCCCAAAGGTTCAGCTTCGAAGTATACCCAACAAGAGCGACTAGAAGCAGAAGGGGTGCGATTCAAAACCAATGGCACGCTGGAAATTAAACGCTACCGAGCTTTTCAGTAACTGCGCGAACCTCCAAAAATCCCGCTTTTTCAATTCTCCGGGAGCTTTGCCTTCATATTCTGCAAATGATCAGTTCTGTCAGCCATATCATCGACTAGATGACTCAATCCGTTGACCAGCTCGACCACGTACTCGGCAGAGATAGCTGAGGAGTCTGGCAGCTTTGTCAATTCAGTAGTTGCTGCAACTTCATCGAAACGGTCACTCTTTGGAAGCAGCGAATTAAGGAAATCAATCTTTAGATTGAAATTCTGTGCTTCAGCTTCATCAAAGAGAACATTAACACGCAAAGGCCCCGCCCCGGATTCACGCATCGCCTTGTAAAACAAATGCTGCCTTCGGACCATGCCACGATCCTGATTGTATCCGGCATCCGAATACCATGGATAACGAGCGTTCATTGCGAGCAGCAATGCTGTACCTTCTTCTCCCAGAGATTGATTACTCTCCCGTTCAGCAATAACAAGATCATTCTGAAGAGTGATTGAGGCCGTATGAAGGAAGTCTGTGAGCAAATTCCCGCCTACAAACCGACTGGGCTCGAATCGCCTTAGCCTGAAGTTGTCTCGGCCAAAGGCTTCTATCCAGCGTTCAAAAAAGCGATAGTTCATTTGATGCTTGGTTTTAGCGAGTAACTCCTGGCCCGTTAAGGGCTCGCGTAATTCCTTTACGTCTTGCTCCCATTTGCTTTTCAGAGCTTGTAACGGGTCTCTCACGTAAGCTACTACTATAAGTTCGTCAAACCAAGGGGCCACAAAGTCCTTGAGAGAAGATATTTCATCAGCAGATAAACGGCCCAGATTTTCAGCAGATACGATGCAAGTCCCCTGTGTGAACGATTCAAAAAAATCATGCCACAGCGCCTTCAAGCGTGTGACCTCTTGCGTCCAGGACTCATCTGATATCGGCGACAGCTGCCTGTAGTAAAAGCTTTTTTGAGGGTCGCGCAGAAACAGAGCTGTGAACATAAAAGAATGGTTGTAAGGCTTCCAGGGGGCATAGTAAACGCCCTGCTCTGCCAACTGCTCAGAGCCCAACCCCAAGGTTTCCTGAATGGAACTGGTTCCGGTTTTTGCCATGCCGATATGCAAGACAAGCTTTTTCAAAAAATCTCCTCCACGCTATATTTTCTCTCCGGCTTTTTTGGTGCACCGACACATTATGGATTACTTTAAATTGAGAGTGCCAATTTTCTAAGGTTCTCAGCAATGACAGTTGAGTCGGGTCTCTCTTGCGGCACGAACTGGAAATCAATTTCTGCTTGCTGCTGCAGCCAGTTTAAGCTGTCGTCAGGGATAGAAACGAGATCTTCTTCCGTGTTCACGCCAGACGATTCATCCCTGGCATGAGAAACGACAGAAATACCTGTCCGTTTTTCCAGCCAGCGATAGTTATCATTACTTCGCAAAAAGAGGCAATGTAAAGGCCCATGCTTCAAATGAACATCAATGCCGACCCATGTGCCTAGCTTTTCAAGCCATGTTCTAATGCGGGTAAACCGCTCTATTCTATCCATAAGAATACGGTCCAGTAAGTCTTGGTGCATGCGAAAGCTATCACCTTCCAATGTTTCCAATCTTTGAATCAAGTTCGTATCTTCAGGGATCGCAACATTGAACTGTTGCCGGTACACATAAAGCAATTGGACCGCTGGTAACGATAAACCCACATTGGCATGGGATTCATTTTTCGCGTGAATTGGCAAACCAAGGGTTTCAAGAAAATCGTTAACCACATTACCGCCGGCGAAAGCACTGGGGTCAAAACATCGCACAGTGACGTTTTCTCGACCAAAAATTTGATCATATTCTGAGATGCGTTGCTTGAAGTTTGGCTTAATTCGGCGGTCTAGCTCGACAAGCCGGCGTTTTAGCTTTTGTTGGAACGCACTCTCGATGCGCTCCCTCACCGGTCGCACATAGAGCACTAACTTTACTGTAGAGAAGCTCTCGCTGACCACATCAAGGAAGTCAGCGCACTCATCCCGATCCAACAAAGTGAAGGATTCCGCCGATAGAACAACATTTTCTTTCGTTGTCTCTCGCATACGCCTTATAAATCGCTTTCTGGCTTTCTCACCCAGGCGCACAAGGTCATTATTCGTAAACTGCTCCGCAGGGTAGTGAGGTAATTGCGCCAAACGCCGATGAAAACACTCCAACACAATGAGCGATGAGTTAACTTTACCAACAGTGAGGTATTCGAACTTGGGATGATCAAGCTCTTCGTGCAAGAATTTTTGAATGGCACTAGTCCCGGTTTTATGCATGCCTCCATGCATAATCAGGGTCCGTGGCGAGTCGACATCATGATTCATCAATTCCGCCAATCGCACGCCAGGGGGCAACCCAGGCCAATAATGCCATTCCAGGCAAGGCCAACAGAGCGCAGATCAGAAAAAACTGCGCCCAGCCCACTTGCTCGACGATGATACCTGTACTCGCGTTTGCAAACGTGCGGGGAAGAGCAGCGAGGGCCGTAAACAGAGCAAATTGGGTTGCCGCATATACCTTGCTGGTCTCTCTGGCAATAAATGCTGTAAAAGCGGCAGTACCCATGCCCACACCCAGATACTCAAAACTAATTACCGCCGCAAGTAGGCTCAAAGAATGGCCGACTGTCGCCAAAACAGCAAACCCTAGGATACTTAACACTTGCACGACTCCGAACAACCAAAGGGAGCGATTGATGCCTAGACGAATCATTAGCCCGCCCCCCAAAAGACCGCCCACAATCGCCGGCCACAAAGCGGCGTGCTTTGCGACCAGTCCAATCTCTGTCTTGGAGAAGCCCAGATCAAGATAAAAGGGCGTAGCCAGGGCTGTGGCCATATTATCGCCGATCTTGTAGAGAAACATAAAACCAAGAACCAACAAGACACCCTGCCACCCGCGCCGTGTTAGATACTCGCGAAACGGCGCGACAACGGCCTCTCGAAGACCAACTGCCGTCGGGTATTCAGACTCAGGTTCCGCCACCACGAGGCTCATCGCCACACCGATTGCCATGAATCCTGCGGTAATCCAAAACACGCTACTCCAGGGAAGACTATCGGCCAGTATTAGCGAGAGAGAACCGGGCACCAAGCTAGAAATTCGATAGGCCTGCACGTGTATAGAGTTGCCCAGACCCAACTCTTTATCCGGCAAGATCTCTCTCCTGTAGGCATCGAGTGCCACGTCTTGACTGGCACTAAAAAAAGCCACTGCAAAAGCTATCCAGGCTATCACTGCAATGTCTTTTTCGGGCTGGTAAGCCCCCAATACGCCGATACTCAGCAGTAACGCCAACTGAAACATGATCATCCAGCCGCGCCTTCGGCCCAGGAACGGTGGTACCCAACGGTCCATCAAAGGTGCCCAGACAAACTTCCAGGTATAGGGGATTCCAACCAGGGCAAACAAGCCTATCTCCGCAAGCGACACTCCTCCCTCACGAAGCCAGGCAGGCACCAACTGAAACAGCACATAAAGTGGCATCCCGGAGGCAAATCCGGTGAATACACAGATAAGCATGCGCCGGTTGAGCACCGAATCGCGCCAGCTTGTGGGCTCATTAACCAATGAGCGCTATCCAGGCGTTCCAATAAAGAGCAATCAAGTGACGTCAAACCCAAGCATTTTCACAAAATCGATATCGGCTGGATCAAACACAGAGAGGTCATGCTCTCGAAAACGCCCCAT
>OCVR010000167.1_pt1 | contig 54565 bp, 49 predicted proteins | sample 1539091 | NCBI WGS metagenome assembly OCVR01 (sample SAMEA3355530, study PRJEB22509) | marine metagenome | biome: marine; feature: coastal ocean; material: water | place: USA | collected 2010-08-07 | depth 16 m | reverse complement strand
AACTGCATGTTAGGCGCGCTTACCAAATTTGAGTTCATTCCGAATGCCCCAATAACAATACATGCACCACAAAACTAGTATAGGAATGAATGTAACTGAAACAAACACATAAGCCCAAATATTACCCGCCACCCATGCATTGCTTGCATATGTCCAGTAAGTATAAAGTCCAAACGCATAAACTGAAATTGAGAGCGTAAGGTTGCCTAGCCAGAAAGCGTTAGGTCTGCGATGAAAGAACGCGTAAACAAAGAATACCGAAGCGATTGCATTCATCAAATCAAGTACACCAATCGCAATCATGAAATGGATAACCTCAACAGGCCAACCAGATGGTGGAGGTGGCGCAGGAAAATCGAGTTGGGAGCCAGACATAAGTATCCATGTGCCGCGAATGTTCACCAGAATGTGGACTGCTTGATAAAGGCCATAGTAGGCCGTAAGGATTTTGCTGATCTGAGATGCAGCAGTCACACGCTTGCCGCCTAACAACCAGTTAAGCGGCGCAGCTGCCGGGCGTTTGGGTTGCGTAGGCAAGCCAAATGACAGCTACATGGCACCGAGCAAAGCGATTTGAACTCTATGTTGGGCGGCAACGTTAAAGTCCCCCGGTCTCAGAGAGTGAATATGCAAGGAGTATCGTCGACAACACACAGGCGAATGACCGCACATGATTCCAATTTGTCCATTGACTTAGGTAATCTCTCCAGAGACGTTGTCCTTCATCTGTTTCCGCATCAGCTCGCTCCAAGAGGTTGTTTAGAGGGACATTGAATAATCCAGTTGAGAGAATGCAAGCAAAAATATATATCGCGGCTGCGGCAATGATATATAGCCAAGGCTTGACTAATGCATAGGCGATAAACCCGGATACTGCCGCTAGAACTGCGGTTCCTAAGAACACCAATAAGAAGCTTGGTCTTAAGATGGTACGGTTGATCGCCTGCATCGCTTGCATTCCGTTCGAAGAATCCAGTGAACCAAGTGCTTTCATCATGAATGTTGAGAAAGAGACAAAAAGACCAGCCATCATTCCACTGCCTAAACACGATAAAATTAACGTCCATCGTAGCAGCTCAGTGAGACTCTCCATGACGCCTAACAACCTATTAAGCGGACAGGACTGCTGGCGCTTGGGTTGCGCAAGCAAGCCAGGTGACAAGTTGCTTGTTCCGAGTGACCGTAGGGAACGACTTCAACGGCATGTTAGGTGGCGCCCCCATCCATAGGTGGAGGTTCCTTTGCATATAGGTTCGCCTTGAGTCGAATCCAAATTATCAAACCGAAACTTACTAGGAGAATTAGTAAGGCCAACCCACCTGCAATCCACTCATCCAGGTTGAGTGTCGGGAGAGCCACAATTATCGAGCAGAGTGTAACGACAAATATTAACAATTCCAGGCGCTGGACTTTCTTACTCGCTACTAGGACAGTTCTAATGCATGAGCGACAACAACTGCCAGAGGAATTGTTAAGAAGTTTCTCCCATGTTGAAAGCTGGTAGCCACATGCTGGACACTTGTGAATCACGGAGTCACCTAACACCCAATTAAGCGTTTAAGATGCCGAGGGTTCAAATGTGTTTCACATTTGAACCGCGGTCGTTTCATCCTAGCTCCCGCGGGGCGTGACTTCAAGCGCATGTTATGTTGCCTGCCTGAATTCATGGCATCCTCCCAACTTTTCCCCTTGAAGCTTTGCGCAAGATCATACCCCGTCTACTCAGTAATAGGTGATGGCTCAACCAGATGATTGTTGGCATCAAGATCCTCATGCAATGTTCGGAATGCCAGATAATCACGCGAAGCAAACTCGCTGTTTCCAGCAATCGCGGTGATGAACAGTGAATACCTGGTGGATTCTTCACCACAGCCTGGCCCAAGGTTTCAGATAAAAACCCCGCGAAAACTAGGGCCAGGCATTTATCAGGATCTATTCCCAGAGATGCCCCCTTTCGGGTATTTTTGCAGTTTTGGGAAAATACTTTTATTTGTATCTATTCCCGTTTGATAGTTCCTGCTCTCAAACCTGATACAGTCGGAGATTAACCGACCATATCAATGTGGATGTAGATCAAATATGTCAGATGTTAGCGTTGCAAACACGATCTACTCGAAGAAATATAGAAACTATGCCCTGGGCGTCCTGTTCCTTGGCTATGTCGTTAATTTCATCGACCGCTCTATTCTCTCTATTCTACTAGAGCCCATTAAAAACGAACTATTGCTCACAGATACACAACTGGGTTTACTTGGCGGGCTCGCGTTTGCGATGTTCTATGCAACCCTCGGTATTCCGATAGCCTCCCTGGCAGATCGTTGGAGCCGCACCAAGGTTCTCGCGATCTCCATGATAATATGGAGTGCGATGACGGCAGTGTGTGGTGCAGCAAGTAACTTTACGATGCTTCTGCTTGCAAGAATAGGTGTCGGCGTAGGCGAGGCAGGCGCTAGTCCGCCCTCGCACTCACTTATTTCGGACTATTTCCCCATCGAGTCCAGAGCAACGGCGTTGTCCATTTATGCTCTGGGCATCCCTTTCGGTTCCATGATCGGCAACTATGTGGGAGGCTGGGGCGCATCAGAGCTTGGCTGGCGAATGACTTTCTTCCTGGTGGGTGTGCCTGGAATTTTTGTCGCACTGCTGATACTCGGGACACTACGCGAACCACCCAGAGGCTTATCTGAAACCGCTGCAGTCAAAGCAGCGGTCGCTAAAACTACAGAGCCGGCACCCTCGCTGAAAGAGGTCTTTAAATTTCTCTGGCACCGTCGTTCCTTCAGGCACATCGGCTTCGCTGCAGGCCTGCACGCCTTTGTCGGTTACGGCGCTGGAACCTGGAATGCGCCGTTCCTGATTCGCAGTCACGAAATGCCTATTACAGAAGTCGGTTCGTGGCTGGCGATAATCTCAGGTATCGGCGCTATCGGCACTTTTGCTGGAGGATATCTTGGAGACAAGGTCAGCGACTGGACCGCAGACAGGCGCTGGTATTTGTGGATTGCCGGGATTTCGACCCTTCTCATGGTGCCATTCCAGTTCACTGCCTATCTATACGAAGACTTAATTGCAGTCATACCAGCCCTTGCGGTCGTTTCAGTATTGGGGGGCATGTATCTTGGGCCATCTTTCGCCATGACCCAGGGTCTGGTGACCTTGAGGATGCGAGCGGTGGCCTCTGCTTTGTTGTTGTTCATGTTGAATATCATCGGCATGGGGTTAGGCCCATATTTTGTCGGTATCGCTAGCGACCTGCTTTCACCAGAATTCAGGATTGACTCACTACGCTATGCCCTGTGTCTGTGTGTTTTAGCGAACCTATGGGCAGCTTTTCATTACTTTATGGGTGCAAGATCATTGCGCGCGGATCTTGATTCTACTGAGGCGCTAATGATGCAGAAGCTACAGTAGCCTCAAAACCAAATGCTGAAGTCAAGCACGCACAAGCCGCTTTCCCAGAGTGCCGGTCACTCTGGCAGGTGATGCCGGCCTCGATTTGTAAACGCTACCTAAGGATCAATCGTAAAGTCCTCGAGGGCTCGTTTTTTGGCCGGTGAAGTCTGGTCCCTCTTCTCGCCAGCCATTAAAGGTTTTCTCGCCTAATAGTTTTGCGAACCTCGGATCATCGGCATAGCGTGCGAAAACTTCTGGGTATCTGTCATCGCCGCGTCGCTCTTGGGTCGACATAAATGGCCTGCAAAAATAGGCAGCAAGGTTAATGCGCGCGCCTGGAGCATCCCTGCGCCAACCTCCATGCCATGTATTTCCGTGCCAGATGACCGCATCGCCAGGTTCAACGTCCATGGTTACGGCACCGTGAGGAAGCTTCCAGTTCACATTATCTAGTTCTAATCGGCTAAGTTTCTTGTCCATAATGTCGACAAGTGTCTCGTCATTAGTTTTCCAATTTTCATGCAGCGTTGGTTGACGTTTTTTAAGATGACTGCCGGGAAATATCACTAAAGCACCTTGCTCCTGGCTGTATGGCGTGAGTGCATAATTGCAATTGGCGATTGACGCTGCGTCGGTAAGGAAGCCATCAGTTTGTCCATCGGCGTGGATCCCCAACGGCATGCCGCCCGGTCCTCGAAAATGACTTCCCATTGAGGAAAGAACACAGCTTTCTCCTAATAAATAGTCAATCAACGCCAGGGGTTTCGGTTCAAGCAAGATTTCCGGGAAAACCGCGTCATCGAAAAGAAGATAGTGCTGATAGCTCATTCCGTTGAAGTCATCGCTGGTTGCCGTGTGGGGATCGATCGATTTATGCACAGTGCTTTCAACACGACGGAGAATCGCCGCTTTTGCCCGATCGATTCGATCTTGAGATAGGACAGATTTTACAACCGTATAACCCTGTAGGTTGAGTTCTAATAGATTGCTCATTAAACCCAATTTATCAACCCGCTCAATGGTTCGCTTCAGGGCTGGGTCGTTAGTGGCCGCCAGAAAAGGGGAGGTGGATTGCACACTTGCAGTTGCTGATGACTTTGGTTGCGACATTAACGTCTCCTCTTCGTTCCGCTATTCGTTTATGGTTTGCGCAAAGGCGCCGTCAAAAGCACACCTGACTTTTCGCTAGGCTAATACAAAGCTAACATTTCTAAAAAGGTATGCAAACTGGCGAGTCAACCCGATCTTGTGCGGGGTTTATTCAAGCACCTCCAGTCAGGACCGAAGACAGTTTTCTGTTTCGTTTCTCGACATTTAAGCAAATAATTTTTAACCTCTTAATGAGGCGTTAGCTCTTGAAATATCTTGTGCTTATATTCATAAATTAAAGGTTAGAAAATGGTAAATCGCATCACTTCAATTGCTGAAATCAGAGACCTAATCGGAGAGGTAAAATACACCCAGGATACGAAGTGCATTGATCACATCGATGATCATTGTCGAGCATGGATAGAGCGGTCGCCCTTTTTGATCCTGTCGACCTACAGCCTGTCGGGTCAAATTGACGTGGCGCCCAAAGGGGATCCGCTGGGCGCCTGGCAGGTGTTAGACCAGAACACCATCGCCATACCCGACCGACCGGGCAATAATCGAGCAGATACCTTTCAAAATATTTTAGAGAACCCACGTGCCGGTTTGCTGTTTATGGTGCCAAACCGACGAGAAGTGGTTCGGGTTAGTGGCGGCGCGAGTCTGACGCGCGACCCATCGCTGATGGAGACCATGACAGTCAATGGTAAAACGCCGAGCCTTGCGATTATTGTGCACGTTGAAGAAGCGATGTTTCACTGCGGTAAGGCTGTGGTGCGATCGAACCTTTGGTCGCCAGAGCGGTGGGGCCCGGTCGATGGCCTACCGACCTATGGCGAAGCGCTGGTCGATCACGGCAAACTTAGTATCGCCGTGGATGAGCTGGACGAGGGTCTTAGGGAACACGAAGCAACGACGCTTTACTAATCAGCTGGTCGGGCCCTTTTGGATGATTACGGGCTACTCATGCACCCTTCTCCGTGGGTATCAGACCCCTGTTAAGTAGGTGGGCGCTTCTATTGGCGCGAGTGCTAACGGGGCGCTCTGATTGGTGTGGGTTCTATCCAATCCAGAATCGCGGCTTCCACCATGGGCAAAGTGACACTGCCATTTTCCAGAACCCGCCGGTGAAAGGTCTTCAGGTCAAATTGCGTGCCTAGTTGGTCTTGTGCCAATGCGCGTAAGCGATTGATTTCGAGCATACCCAACATGTATGCGTTGGCCTGGCCAGGCCAGGAAATGTAGCGATTGATTTCGTTTTCAATGTCGAGTCGAGACCAGCCGCAATTATTGAGCATGTAGTCGACCGCCTGGGTTCGGCTCCAGCCCAGGGTATGAATGCCGGTATCGATGACCATCCGGGCCGCCCTGGCGCCCTGGTCGGACAATAAGCCCATTCGGTCCAACGGCCGGGAGTAAAGATTGAGCTCGTCCGCAAGTCTTTCGGAATAAAGCGCCCAACCCTCGCCATAGCCCGCATTGCCCAGATAGCGTGCGATAGGGTGAACCTTGTCACCTAATTCGAGCGCAAGTGCTCCTTGAAGATGGTGGCCCGGATAGGTTTCATGATAGAGCGTGGATTGTTGGGTTGCCTGGGTCCGCAAGTTGGGCTCGCCCACTGCAATGTAATAGATTCCCGGTCGTGTGCCATCCTCGGAGGAGGAATGGTATTCCCCGCTGCCGCTAGCCGCAAAGTCGGGATAAGGTTTGATCAATACCGATGCTTTTGGCAGTAGGTCAAAGACTTCATTCATTCTGGGGCGCGCCTGGGCCAGCGCCTGTATCGAAAACTCGAGTACGGCTTGTTCGCTCTCAAAGGTGAACTCCGGGTCCTGATTGATACGTCGCAGGAATGTTTCGGTGGCTTCACCGTTGAAGTGGGTGTCAATTACAGCGCGCATCTCTGCTCGAATACCGGCCATTTGCACAAGTCCCACAGCGTGAATCTCGGAGGGCGTTGCCGGTAGGGTAGAGAATGCTCGAATCAAAGCCTTATAGCATTGCGCGCCGTCAGGATTGATGCTGATCGCGATTCCAGTTCGGGCATTCGGTAGGTACTGGGTTTCGATGTAATCGATAAATCGATGGAGAGCGGGTTGAATAGATTGCTCATAGATAGTGCTTACAGCGGCCTCGAACCCGCTATCACCAGACCGTCGACCCATGTTCAGGAAAGGGTTGTCCGGGTTGAGTAAGGCTCGAACTTGAGCGGGGACTTCAACCACGGTGAGTCGGGGAGAGGAATAACCTTTCGTCAGACCCAGCGTCAGGTTACTGATTTCCGTATCGATATAGCCGGCAACGGCATCCAGACGTATCAGTGCATCGTCCCGCTCTGCTTTTGTTGCGAGCGGTTGCACATCAAAAATGAACGGTAAACCGGTGTGCCAGGCTGTGGCGGTACTGGTTTCCCAAAGTTCCTTTCGGCATGTTCGCGTCGCCTGGCTAGCGCTGAGCGTTTCGATAAGAAACCCATAAGTGACCCAGTCCCGGCTGCCGACGTTAAACGTTGCATCCTGCCCAAGTAGTTCTTTTAGAAGGGCATTTTCTTTCGCCTGCCAGCGTGAAAGGGCCGGAAGAGAATTATCGAAAAGTCGGTTATGTCGTCTGCCTTGCAACCCGTAAGAAGTCGCAATGCTGGGATAGCGTAAGAGTAATGCCTCGACGTAATCATCGGCAATGGTTTCAATGCTTCGGGGCACGGCCTCGGGCAACGGTTCATTGGCTTCGCAAACTGTGATGAGCATCAAAGCTAGAAACATTGAGAAAGTTAGTCGGTGCAGACTGTTTTTTCGGACCATCATGATTTTATAGTCGGTGGTTAAGGTTATCTGTCCTTGGTTGTGTGCTGACTTTGGGTTCCGCAGCTTCGGAATATTCTTGTTCAGGGTAGCTCGATTGTCTGTGGTTTAAAGCCTAATCGTAACAGCCAATCGCGCAGGGCGTATCCTGTTCCCGAGGGCCACACCAGACAGTCCTTTGGTGAAACCAGTTTAAAGCCGTCCAGTTCTTCGTTCAGCGTTATAGTGCCTGTCGCTGTAAGGTGGTAACCAATGATGACCTGGTTCATTTGCTCAAATGGGTAAACTCCGATCAATGTCGGCGTCGATGCGTCTAAATCGAGTTCTTCTTTAACTTCGCGAACAGCGCATTCGGCCGGGCCCTCGCAATGATCGACAAAACCTGTAATCAATCCGTAAAACGTGTTTCGCCATGATCGATTGTGAGCGAGCACTATGTTTCCTTCGTATTCGACCACTACAGCCGCCACCGGCGTTGGATTATCGTAGTTAACGAAGCCGCACTCGACGGAGCATTCGTGACGGTCAACTCGTCGTTCGATTAAGGGTGCAGCGCACATGGGACAAAACTTAAATTTTCTCAATAATCTATCTCAACTTTTAGGACCCGCCGCGCCGGCCCTTTATCCGCTAGTCTAAAGCATGAATGGGAATGATATCAGTCTGACAGATTTTGAAAGAGAGAGGATAATCAGTCAATTTTGTGGATCTTCGCGTTGAATCCCGGGCAAAGAGTGTCATGATCGCGAGCCCTTATCGTGGCTCTATTAGCGGTGTTCTTGGCTTGGATAGCGGCCGCAGGTAATTGTCTCCGAAGGCCATTTTGTGTTAAATACTTTGGCAACTGAAGCATATGAGGTCATTTGTCGTTGGTCTAGAAGCAGTAAATAGCGGCATCGATTCAACTTACCTGATGTATTCTAAATTTATGGCGGCTAACCATGGCGAATGACGGCAAAATATCTTTTGGTGGATATACCCGTGAACTCTATGTGCACGTCGACAAGCTTAGTTACAACAAAATGGTGCCCCCCATTGAATATGATGCGCAGGGCAATGAAAAACCATATAGGCCTGCCTCGATTGCAGCAGGTAGTGGCGATATCTACAGGCTGTTGAAACCTTATCTCTCCGTTAGATTCAATGAACAGTTTCGTGCTGTAACTCCCCTTGCAATCTACCTCGTGTTGTTCCAGTTGTTCATTCTTCGCCAACCAATTGCGGATTCCAGCGTGATTACTGCAGGTCTGGTCGCCGTGATAGTCGGCTTGATGTTATTTATGGAAGGGCTGAAGGTGGGCTTGATGCCATTCGGTGAAGCTCTGGGTACGTCCTTGCCGGCAAGAGCAAAATTAATGACCGTCGTCGTTGTGGTATTTCTGTTGGGTATTGGCGTGACCTTTGCCGAACCTGCAATTGGCGCTCTGCAAATCGCAGGGTCTTTAGTTAACGTGCATCAGGCACCTTACCTGTACTTTTTACTGACCCAGTGGTCAGGTTCACTGGTGTTAAGCGTCGGTGTGGGTGTCGGACTAGCAGCAGCGTTGGGAACGATTCGATCTATTTACGGCTGGAGCCTAAAGCCGTTGATTTATATGACGCTGGTGCCTGTGTTACTTATCGCTATATACATGGCGCTTGATGCAGAACTATCGAAGGTGCTTGGGCTGGCCTTCGATTGCGGTGCTGTAACAACCGGGCCAGTCACTGTGCCACTGGTATTGTCGCTTGGTATCGGTATTGCGCGAGCAGCGGGTCGAGGTAGTGATGCTATGTCAGGGTTTGGTATCGTAACCTTGGCATCTCTGTTTCCTATTGTCGCGGTAATGGTCCTCGCGCTGACGCTTTCATTGTCCTATTCTCCTGACGAGATTATAACCGCCGCGACAGTGGCGACGACGGGTTTGGGTCAAATACCCTGGTACGAGTCATCTCCCGGAGTCGAGATTGTCGGTGGTATCAGAGCCATTGTGCCCCTGGTGATATTTCTATTGCTCGTAATGGTGTTGTTGTTGGGTGAGCGAATTCCACATGCAAAGATTGTTAGCTTCGGCATATTTCTCTGCGTCATCGGCATGATTGTCTTTAGTTTGGGTTTGAGCTACGGGCTTTCGAAGCTAGGAGGGCAGAGTGGAGGGTTAGTGCCTGCAGCTTTCACTGCGTTAGACTCCGTACAGGGTTCACCGTTGTATGTGCTTTCTTTCGGCCTGTTTATTGCAGTCGGGTTCGCGTGGATACTCGGTTTTGGTGCAACCCTCGCTGAGCCTGCGTTGAACGCGCTAGGTATGACCGTAGAGAGTTTGACGAGTGGATCATTTAAAAAATCGACGCTGATGTATGCGGTGTCTCTTGGTGTTGCGTGTGGGATTTCTCTGGGCGTTGCAAAGATAATTTTTGAAATTCCAATCGCTTACCTGTTGGTTCCGGGTTACCTGATCGCTATCGGTCTGACATATGCATCGAACGAAGAGTATGTGAATATTGCATGGGACAGTGCGGGCGTCACAACCGGGCCGGTTACCGTTCCTTTGGTGTTGGCTATGGGCCTTGGTTTTGGTAACGCATTAGGATCGGTTGAGGGTTTTGGAATTCTTTCAATGGCTTCGATTGGTCCTATTATTGCCGTGCTAAGCACGGGCTTGTATATCCGCTGGAAGATTTTCAAGAGTCATGCGATGTCAGATGATATCGCTGAAACTGATGGTGTCGTTTGATATTTTTGCTAGACACTACGTTAGAAGCGGCGCCTGATAGTAAAAGGAGATAGCTATGTCGACACGTGATTTTACGATTCTCACCGATGTTTCGATGATTACCTGCATTATCCAAAGAGGTAAGGCTGATGAAGTAGTGCAAGCCGCTCAGGACGCAGGTGCTCAGGGTGCGACGATACACTATGGGTATGGCAGTGGTGTAAGAGAGCGGCTTGGGCTACTTGGCCTTGCCGTAGATGTAGAAAAAGAGGTTATAACAATTCTTGTGGCGGATGATCAGGCGGATCGGATTTTTGAGCGCATCTACTTTGCGGCTGAAATGGATCTGCCGGGTGCAGGTATTATGTATCTGACCAAGCTTGAAAAAGCTGCGACCTATATCCCCCCCGAAATCAAAGAGAAAGTAGGACGGGCATCGTGAAAGTGATATTGCAGGATGCAAAACAGATCACATGTATCCTTCCGCGGGGAACGGGTTCTTTTATTGAAGAAGGATTGATAAATGACTTCGGTATTCGCAATGCAAATTTTTATCATGCTCGCGGGGTAAACAGGCTTTCCTCAATGGTTGGCCTAGGAGCACAGCAGGAAAAAGATGTTTTGGAGGTGGCGGTTGAATCTGATCGCGCCGAAATGGTGTTCGATTATATTTTTCATCGCGGGGAATTGGACACGCCTCACCACGGCATTATGTTTATGTCGGCATTACCGAAACTAGCCGTGATGCAGTTGCCCGAAATGGACGACTTGACTGATTGATTGGAGATGAGTCAATTTGGGTCGTTAGCGGCTTCTAAAAGGCGTACTTCATGGTTAGCGAGAGTTCTCCCTGCACCCCAGTTATTACCTTTAAGAGCACAGAGTATGTCGATCAGATTATCGTCTCGAATGCGCTCCATTTCCCGAATGCTCAGGTGGCCGGATTGTTGGTCCGATTGTGTGGCGATCAAGTCAACCAACTCTTTATTAAATTCGGGAACGTCGGTAAGTTTTGACCAGGGCCACTTTAGACAGGGACCAAACTGCTCCATAAAGTGGCGCATACCCGCTTCGCCGCCGGCAACCCGGTAAGTATCAAAGACACCCATTTGTGCATACCGCAACCCAAACCCAAAGCGTACTGCATCATCAATATCCTGGGTCGTTGCGACACCATCCTTGACCAACCACAGCGATTCACGCCAAATAGCTTCCAAGAGGCGATCAGCGATAAATGCTTCAATTTCCTTTTTGACCAGCAGAGGCTTCATGCCGATTGATGAATAGAACGCTTTTGCTCTCTCAATAACTGTTGGGCTTGTTTTTCGACCACCTACCAGTTCAACTAATGGCAGCAAATAGACTGGATTAAAGGGATGCGCAACCAATAGTCGCTCTGGTGTCTGCATCTCTGACTGAAGATCCGATGGCATAATTCCCGAGGTAGAGGAAACAATAATTGCATCGCGATCTGCATGGCGCTCAATGTCCGCATAAACGGACTGTTTTATCTCAAGGCGTTCCGGCACGGACTCTACTACAAGCTGGGCATTTGAGACTGCGTCAACAAGGCTATCGCAAAACGTGACGCTACCTTCTTGCCGTCGCTGTACTTTTACCAATTTGTTATAGGCGTAACGAGAATTTACCAGAACGGCTTCGACCTTAGCCGCAGCGTCAGCCGCCGGATCATAGACCTCAACATCTATACCGTTTTCAATAAATCGCGCAATCCAACCTGCGCCGATGACCCCGCCACCAATAATCGCAGCACGTTCAATGGTGGACATATTCGACTCCTGCTCAGACCCGGGGGGCTCGCTTTACAAGCTGCATCTTTTCCCGCACTTCAGCCGGCCCCATCAACGTTGCGCCCATATTGGTCGCAATCGTCGCGGCTTTCTCGACAAGCTGTGCGTTGGTCGCGAGCTGGCCACGACTGAGCCACAGATTGTCTTCCAAACCAACGCGAAGATTCCCGCCAGCGAGCATAGCCGCGGCAACATAGGACATTTGATGTTGACCAATAGAAAAGGCGGAAAAAGTCCAATTCTCCGGGGTATTATTCACCATGGACATAAAGGTATTCAAATCATCCGGCGCACCCCAGGGAATACCCATACACATTTGAATCATGACGGGGTCTTCAATGATGCCTTCTGAAACGAGTTGCTTTGCAAACCAAAGGTGTCCCGTCTCAAATACTTCAATCTCTGGCCGAACACCGAGATCAGTTATCATCTGACCCATTGCCCTTAGCATGCTCGGTGTATTGGTCATCACATAATCTGCTTCGGCGAAATTCATTGTGCCGCAATCTAAGGTACAGATTTCCGGCAAACACTCAGCAATGTGTTCCAGCCGTTCCGTCGCACCAACCATATCGGTTCCCGCAGTATTCAATGGTAGCGGGTTCTCTGCATCACCGAAGACAATGTCCCCACCCATTCCAGCGGTGAAGTTAACAACCACATCCGTCTGCGAGTCACGAATTCTGTCTAGCACTTCACGGTAAAGTTCAGGTCGACGGCTCGGTTCGCCACTCTCAGGTTCACGTACATGGCAATGAACAATTGCGGCACCCGCCTTGGCCGCATCAATCGCGCTATTAGCAATCTGTTCTGGCGAACGTGGCACATGTTCCGAGCGATTTTGAGTCCCGCCTGAGCCTGTAACGGCGCAGGTGATAAAAGGCGATAGGTTGCTATTCAGAGGCATGTAGCTCTTCCTGGTTGTTAATAGATGCAGTCAAAAAGCCGCGACATTGATCGACGACATGCAAGTCATTGACGAGCGCTCGCAGCAAAATGTTTTGTATCGTTTTATTTCTTGTCTCGCTTTGAACCCTGGCTGCTAGTCGTGATTGCAGCGCAAAATTGCCGGGCGCAACAAAACGACCAATTTCTCGGGCTATCATACGCGCAAATGCGATCGTTCTATAATTTTTGTAGAGCACTCTTGCTTTGTTCAAAGCGGTAGACAAGCCTTTACCGGGCGAACCTTGTTATTCCCGACCTTTAGGGCTAATCAATGTCTTCGATTAGCCTCAGGTGCATTTAGTTAGCCAAAAAATTATGCAAGCTTAGGGCTGACCCTCATGGAGTTGGTCGAGAGTCGCGGTTAAACGTTTACCCCACTGTCGAAACTCTCGTCTTACTTCCTGGGCATTGGTTCCCGGCGAAGATTTTTGCATGGTTAATGGCTGGGCGTTACGGCCATCAAGAGCACGGGCCAATATCTCGTTACTTTGTGAATCTTGTAATTCCAGAACCAGTTTTGCCGATCCGATATTGGACACGTAGAAATCACTTCTGCCTGCGCTTTCTGGCGGTATTGCTGAAACCACATCAAGTAAGCCACCGGTTAATGTCAACACATCAGGCCCCGGTTCGTACGACAGGGTGAAGTACTTACTCTTGCGGAGTTCTTCCTGAAATACTTCCCGCAGGATATTTTCCAGCCGGGCCTTCTTCTTTTCTGTTAGTGGAAATTCACTTCTCCTGGCATTTGCGCTGGGGCTTCTGGATGCTGGCTTTACCTCTCGATATTCAATCCCTGCGTTAACCACACGGACCTTTGTATAGGCGGCAAGGTTAAGGTCTGGTTTCAGCCAGGCATATTGCATATAGGAACCATCAACTCTGTGTAGTCCATCGAAGGTTATTTCGGCATTAGCGCCTGTTTGAAGTGTCGGCGACGTTGTTTCGCATCCCGCGAGGAATGTGAAGGTGAGAAGCAGAAATAGATATTTCATCATAAGACTCCAGGTACAGGTTTGATTGGGATTCATTATAAAGGAAGCTTCTTAGGAGTGCATAAGCGACACCTGTGAATCGATAGGTCAGGGTGCTACCTGAGCGAGCTAACCAAAACCGTACTAATTTTGTAGGCCGTTATGTTGTCCGGTAGAGTAAAAGTGACAAAAACATAAAGAGATCGATCAATGAAAAAGATTCTACTTATTCTCTGCGCACTAGGCTTTTCAACACAAGGGGCTTTGGCTGACGACGGCACAAATACCTGGAGAGGCATCAATCTAGACAGGAATTTCGGTTTGCAATTCGAAGTGTGTGCTTTAAAAGAAGGGAAGTCGCTAGCCGACGTGGTGAAAATGGATCCCCGGTTAAAGAAAGCCTGGGCCAACATGGATATAAACCTTTCTCTTCTTCGATTGACACCGATGTTTAGCCATGGAATGCCTGGTCGGCCATCGGTTGATTACATCGACCTCGTCATGGGTGACATTGACGAATTTGGTTCTGCATGGGACAAGTTCATAGCGTCAGCTGAAGGCCAGAAGATCATTGCGGACTCGGGTGAGTTTGGCGATTGTAGATTTAAATTTGCTCGCGGCACCAACAAAATGATGAATGCCGAGGAACTTGATAGCACCGACAACCGTATAATGACAATGAACTGGTGCTCTCCTAAAGAGGGCGTTTCTTACGAACAGTTAAAAGCTAAGCATGCTTCATGGCTTACAGATAACGGAGATGACCAGGAGGTTGCGGCCTGGAACATTGTCATTCCTGCTCAGGGCGCGGGTGAGCGTCAAGGCAAATTTATGCACCTGGTGTCCTACACAAGCATGGCGAAACTCATGGCTAATGAAAACTGGATCGCTAATGGCGGTGGTTCAGCTGCAGTAAACGACTACCTGTCGTCTTACGCCAGCTGTGATGGAGAGGATACCTGGGTTGCTGAGTACCTAATAAAAGCCGCTGACTAACTCATGGCTTCCACGTGACTAACGTCGTTGAAGTGGTGCGCCGTCATTCAATTTGCGTGTATTTAGGTTTTTTCAAACGGCTTATGAAGTTTATCTACAGGAAGAGGTAAAAATGAAAGTAATTACATTAGTTTTAATAGCCTGCTTAGCTCTTGCTCAATTGAATGCCTATGCAGGTGAACTCAATCTGGGCGCTGAAAAATTCCAGGGTGATTTTCAAATTGACTCCATATTTACGCGAGATGGTAAGACTTATGAAGTATCGGCATCTGGAGATGCAGGTCCCTATGGTCGCGTATATTTGTCTTACATTTTTACCGATATGATTGGCCTGAAAGACCGGGGCGAATTCACAGGACATGCGTGGACACAGAACGGTGAGGAAGTAAATACAGCTACTCTGCAAGGCGTTTACGTGAAAGATGGCAAGGTATTCAAAATGTATTCTTTTGACCTGGTTAGCGATGGCGTAATTAATCTGGCGCTAGGTACGGTTGATTTCGTTGCTAAAACAATGAAGTTTGACGTGACTGGCGTTGAGACTGGCGCGACTAAGTAAGGGCAATCAGCAATAGCTTCGTCGGCCCTTAAACCTTTTTTGGTTTCTGTGGTTGGCGCCCTTTAGGAACTGCGGGAAGCCCTGGTGTTTCCCGTTGTTCTGGTCTTTCATCTACCGTTGCTTAATGTCGCCGACGAACGCACCCGTCAACATGCAGAAGGCCAGAACGCTAACGCCGTAAACTACTATTGCAGCAGTCTCTTTTTTAGGCTGACTTGACGATCGGGTCGTGATCGAGATTCCAGCGGGAAGCCTGCTCATATGCATAGGCGATCTGTAACGCACTTTGATCATGATAACGAGGCGCGATAATCTGTAGTCCCATCGGCAGGCCCTTGTCACTGAAACCAGCGGGAACATTAATGACCGGGCATCCCGAGAGCGTTCCCATAATGACGATCTCCATCCAGCGATGGTAGGTATCCATGGCGCGGCCATTAATAGATTGCGGCCAGTTGGTTTCCGCGGAAAAGGGGAACAGCTGGGCGGTCGGCAGAACCAGATAGTCGTACTGCTCAAACGCGGTTAACAGTGCGCGATACCATTCGGATCTTGCTATAGAGGCTCGATAGACGTCATCACCCGTCAGTTTCATCCCTCCTTCAATTTCCCAGATCATCTCTGGCTTCAGCATCACTCGCGTTTTTTCATTTTCGTAGAGCGCGCTGCCACGGCCGCGGTTCAGCCAGTGCCGAAAAGTGAGCCACGTTTGCCATAATTTATCCATCGGATAACCTGGGTCAGCCGCTTCAACTTCACAACCAATATCCCGAAAGGAACCCAGTGCTCTCTCGCACAGGGAAAGCACACCCGGTTCAGTTGCAAGATAACCATCGAAATCTCCGAGCCAGCCAATTCGTGTTCCCTTGAAGTCTTTCTTTAATGGCTCGGCAAAGCTTGCGGGGTTACTTTGAATACCGCTTGGATAGCGCGGGTCATAACCCGCGATAGTAGAAAGCAACATTGCGGTATCAGAAACGTTCCTGGCCATTGGGCCGTTACAGGGAAGCTCTTCTATAAAACTGTCAGACAGCGGTACCAGACCCGGTGTCGGTCGGAATCCAATCACATTGCAGTATGCGCCCGGGTTACGCAGGGAGCCCATTAGATCGCTGCCGTCCGCGACCGGCACCAGGTTCAGGCGTAGTGCAGCTGCCGCACCACCACTGCTACCGCCCGCTGTACTTTGGCCATCATAGGGATTGAGGGTCGCACCAAAGACCGTGTTGTAACTCTGTGAGCCCATGCCAAACTCAGGAACATTAGTCTTACCAACAAATATTGCGCCAGCTTGCCGAATTCGAGCAATATGAAGTGCATCTGCCGTCGCAACATTATCCCTGAAAATGGGGGAGCCGCTGGTTGTGATCATGCCTTCGACATCAACAAGATCTTTAGCGGCGTGTGGCATGCCATGCATCCAGCCACGGTAGTTACCTGCGCTAAGTTCAAGATCACAGGCCTTTGCCTGCGCCATTAATGACGAATCGTCCGGGCGCGAAACAATAGCGTTATAGGCAGGGTTTACTTTGTCTATACGAGTCAGAAATGTAGACATGACTTCAACACAGGAAACATGACGAGACCTGATCGCGCTGGAAAGTTCCAGTGCAGTCAGTGACGTGATGTCTGACGGCGAATTCGCTAACAGGCTACCAGAGGAAACCAGCGTTCCTGCCCCCGCGGCACCTATTTTCAGGACTGATCGTCGGCTCAATTGAGCCTGCTCAATATCATTCATGCCGGTTCCCATTTTGTATTATTTTTCATACACCTGGCGACCCTCAAAATAAGTCATCTGAACTTCTGTATCGCTAATCTCCTCAGGAGGAATTTCCAACAGGTTGTGATTCAGTACAATAAAGTCCGCCGACTTACCCGTCACAAGAGAGCCGGTTTGCTCGTGCAGCCCAAGCGCTCTCGCCCCATCTATCGTGAAGATCTTGATCGCTTCCTTAACAGTCAAACTTTGATCAATCCAGCCGTGAACTTTGGCGGTGTTCCCTTCCTTGGCAGGTACAGGGTCCTGTCGAGTAACCATCGCCTCTAGCCCAACCCAGGGGTTCAGGTCTTTAGATACCGAGGGCCAGTCAGAACCAGCCAGCAAAGGCGCACCGCTGTCCAATAAATCACGGCTAGGCCAATACTCAAAGCCTCGAGCACCCAGTGCTTTTTTTACGGAATTGATAATCGGCGAGGGAAACCAGAGATAGGGTGATAGATCGGCAACGGCATTGAGCTCAGCGAAGCGCGGGATATCCTCTTTAGCAATAAAACCTGCGTGTCCGAGTTCGTGGCGGCGTGAACTCGCGTTGTTTGCTTCCCTCGCGGCTTCAATGGCATTGAGTCCCATGCGAACAGACCGATCACCCGCCGTGTGAATCTTGACGGTGAATCCATGTGCATCCAGCTCGATTAGAGCGTCAGTCAATTCGTTTTGAGTCAGATGGGTTGGTCCATAAACTGCATCAGCATCCCCCTCATTCGCGATATAGGGCTCAATCATCGCCGCGGTTCTTGCTGTTGTAGGCACACCATCCAGGAAAATTTTGGCGAAGTTGGTGTGCACGTGAGTACTGGCATAATCGTCACGTAGCTGTTTCAGCGCAGCTGTATTTAGCTCACCATGCCTCATTTCCGGGGTATGCAGACAAGTCGCGACATTCACGGAAAGCGCGCCGGCCTTGTCCAGCTCAAAGTAAGCGCTGGTTTCAGCTTCTGACGAGCTGGCATCCTTAAACCCTGTAAGACCATAGCTATTTGCATTGTTTACGGCGTACCTGGCACCTTCCCTGTAATGTTCCGCGGTCCATTGAGGCAACTGAGTATCGATCACAGCACAGGCTTCCTGAATCAGACCGTTTAAATCACCCGCTGAGGTTTTCTCATAAATACCACCGGCCGGGGGCACAGACTGTTCATCGATACCTGCCACAGCAAGCGCCTTGCTGTTCGCCCAGCAGTTGTGACCGGAGTCATCCTTAAGCACGATTGCCTTGTCTCCAGAAATGTCATCAAGCCAGGCCCGAGGCGAATCGATATCGTATTCCTCAAAGAAATTGGGCGTCCACAAACCTCCTTGAACCCAAAGCTCATCGCTCTTGGTGACACAACCTTTGATCTTTGCAGCAACCTCATCCGCGGATGCCGTCGCCGGGAATAAGCAGTAGTAGAGTGCAACGACACCACCCCATGCAGGATGCGAATGCCCATCGTTGATCCCCGGCATGACAAAGCCCCCATCAAGATCCACAATCTTCGTATTCTGACCTGCCCGTTTCGAGATGGCATCGCTGGTGCCGATAGCTGTGATTTTGCCGTCTGTTACCGCCAATGCCTCGACCTGAGGATTGATGTCATCCTGCGTGTAGATGACACCATTTTTAAGAATCAGGTCTGCTCCTGCTGCCCGCTCTTCAATGGATTTCTGTTCGCAACCGGTTAGAAAGAGCAGGGCGGCTATGATAGCGATGATGCGCCCTGCCGCTAATTTACTCACCAGCGGGCACCCGCTGAAAGACTGCTTCACCATCTACAAACGTCTGCAGAACCTGCACATCGCTTAGTGCCGCCGTAGGTATCTCAAATATATTGCTTTCAAGGATAATGAAGTCAGCGCGTTTGCCTGCTTCAAGTGACCCCGTAGTTTTTTCCTGTTTACCGGCAATAGCGCCGTTTATCGTAAATATTCGAAGTGCCGCCTTCAGATCAACCGCCTGCTCAGGCCAGTACTTTCCTGGATTTTTTCCGTAGGGGTCTTCCCTGCTGATCATCGCTTCGATGCCCGGCCAGGGATTGGTGTCAGGCACGACAGCGGGCCAATCAGAGCCGTAGAACACCAACGCTCCAGCTTCGGTCAACGATTTTACTGGCCAGAAATAATTGGCTCTGTCACCGAGCGTGATTTTCATGGTGTCAACAGCCGGGCCGGGATACCAAAGAATCGGACACATTTCAGCGGCGACATTAAGATCATCGAAACGAACCAGGTCATCAGGGTGGATCATTTCGGCATGGGAAACTTCGTGCATAGCACCGGCGCGGACATTTGTATTACGCGCATGTTCAAAGGCATCAAGAGCGGCCCGAACTGCCCTGTCCCCAGTCGCATGAATTTTTACGGTCATGCCCTGCGAATCCAGCCAAGCAACATCTTTGGCGAGAACTTCGGGTTCAATCATCAGCTCTCCAAGATGCTTGTCGCCGTACTGCTCACTCGGCTCGTAGGGCTCCAGCACCGCCGAGGAATACACCAGAGGTACGCCATCCAGCATGATTTTGGCAAAACTGGCATCTATCCTTTCACTGCCATACTGCTGATGCCCTTCGATGTTTTTAATCTCCTGTTGGTGAGACGTTGACCACGCACTTTTCCAGGGAATAGAGGGCTTAACGCGAAGCGGTAACGCGCCACGCTTATCGAGCGCCACATAAGCGTTCAGATTAACGTTAGTGGTAATGGCGTCGCGAAAGGAAGTGATACCGAAACCCATCATTTGAGACATGCTGAAACTGAGGGCTTGCTGCCGCTGTTCACTGGAGTAATCGGGTATCAATTTCTTGGCGTTGTAAGCGGCATTGTCGAAAAGTAAACCAGTCGCCTTGCCATCAGCATCCCTGACAATTTCCCCGCCCACGGGGTTCTGCGTGTGGTCGTCGATACCCAGTAAAGCCAGCGCCTTTGAATTGACCCAAGCGTTGTGCACAGACCAATCCATTAAAAAGACCGGGTGATCACCACTGACCGCGTCGAGCATGGAACGGTGTACGCCGGGTCCCTGTTCCAGAATCGTGGTGCCCCATTGACCACCTTGAATCCAGGATGATTCATTATCGGTTGCGGCGACACATTGGCTGACCGCTTCGACGATCTCTGGTGAGGTTAGCTCCGCCCCAAAGGCGCATTCGAAACGCCTCTTAATGCCGCCATCCATTGGGTGTACATGCATGTCCTGAATCCCAGGCATGACAAATCTGCCATTGAGGTCTGTCACCTCGGTCTGCGCACCTTTTAATGCCTGTATTTCTTCTGAACTACCCACAGCAATAATGACACCATCAGAAACAGCCATGGCTTGATGTTGACTGTTGTTGACATCAACTGTGTAAATGGTGCCGTTGGTGAAAATTTTCTCAGCAGCTAAACTGGGAGATTCATCTGAAGAACAGGCGGAAAGAAGTGCTATCAGACCCGCTAACGATATACTGGTGAATTTTCCTGATGCTACATCGAGTAGTTCATGGACTGGTACAATCAACAATACACCAAGTTTTGAATTCGACATCATACAAACCTAATCAAGGTTAAGGCAGTTATGGTACACCATATCCCAGACGCGAGATGAAACCGGCTCACGTAGTAAAGGGCTTTGCTGGACAGTAGCGTCAGACCACCTCACAATTCGAATACGAACTCCAAGGACTTGTTACATGATTACAATATTCAGTGCCAAGAAAATTAGAACGATGAACCCCTCTAACCCCGAGGCGACGCATATTGCCGTTCGTGATGGTTCGATTCTTGGTGTGGGCAGCCTTAATGAGGTTAGTGGCTGGGGTGAATATCAACTTGACGATACCTTTGCTGATAAGGTTATCGTACCTGGGTTTGTCGAGGCCCACGCGCATGTGATGGCCGGCGGCATGATGATGCTGCCTTATCTGGGTTATTTTGACCGACCACGGGCCGACGGTACTACCGCCAAAGGTATCAAGAGCTACGATCAGCTTATCGAGACGCTGAAAGCTGAAGATGAGAGACTCGAAGACCCGAATGAGCAGATAGTCGCTGTCGGCTTTGACCCAATTTATTTTGCTGATCAGCCACGTCTGACCTGCCACCATCTTGACCAGGTTTCCAACACGCGCCCCATCTATCTGCATCACGCCAGTGGACACCTGGCGACGGTGAACACCCCTATGCTGAAGGTTAATAACATCACCAGAGAGCTGCGTGTAGAGGGATTAGGTCGAGATGCCGAAGGCGAGCTAGACGGCGAACTGAGAGAGCCGCCGGCTATGACCCTTTGCAAAAGCGGTTATAACGTTTTCCAGTTCACGAATTCCACGGAACAGGCACTGCGGGATTTTGCTGCGCTGGCGCGCAATGCAGGCATTACGACCTGTACTGATCTTGCCGGTTCCGCAATCCTGGCCCCAAAGCTATACGATATGACAACGCGGGTTACTAGCGAAGCGGCATTTCCAATGCGATTAGTCCAATACAACATCCCGGCGATGCCAGGGAAAGCCGCAGATTTCAGTGAAATCGCCGAACGGGTCGTTGAGCTGCGACGAAACAACAGTGATAAATTCCGGTCCCCCGGTATTAAATTCGTCCTTGATGGATCCATTCAGGGGTTCAGCGCGCTGATAAAAGAACCCGGCTATTTTAGTGGCGAGGACCATGGTCAATTGCTTGCTGTTCCGGAACAGTTGAAGGACTGGCTGCTGCCGTTTCACAAGGCCGGACTGAACATCCACATGCACTGCAATGGCAACAAGACCCAGGATCTGGCGCTGGAGACGATAGAAGCCATCTTGTGTGAGGCTCCCCGCCCCGATCATCGTCATACCATCACTCACGCTCAACTCACCACTCAGGCGCAACTACGAAAGATGGCAAAGCTTGGCCTTTGCGCCAACTTTTTCGCCAATCACATCTGGTTCTGGGGCGACCAGCACTACGACATTACTGTCGGTCCGGAGCGGGCAAACCAGATTGAACCCTGTGCTTCCGCGATTCGTGAGGGCATCAGCTTCTCAATTCACTCTGATGCCGGCGTTACGCCGCTAGGATCACTTCATACAATGTGGTGCGCAGTTAATCGAACAACGCCATCAGGCAGAATACTCGGGGAGTTAGAAAAGATAAGTGCAGCGGAAGCACTTAAAGCCGTGACCATTGGCGCGGCTTATCAAATGCATCTGGATGACGAGATTGGCTCTCTTGAAGCCGGCAAGAAAGCAGACTTTGCCATTCTTGACGACGATCCGCTAACGGTGGACCCCATGGCTATTCGAGATATTGGGGTCTGGGGTACCGTACTGGGCGGAAAGCGATTTAAGGCCGCGAACCGGTGATCAGGTTCACCGTGATTGGTGGCTATCTCGGGGCGGGCAAAACAACACTATTGAACCGCATTCTGACAAAAGAGAAGGGCGTTCGTTATGCGCTGCTGATCAATGACTTTGGCGAAATTAATATAGATGCTAAGTTAATCGAGTCGCAAACAGACTCTCAGATCAATCTTACAAACGGTTGTGTCTGCTGTACATTAGTGGATGGGTTTCATGACGCCATCGATCAGCTTTGCCACCTTCAACCGCCACCTGAGCACATCATCGTTGAAGCCAGCGGTGTCGCCGATGTCTCGAATCTTGCACAGTATGGCTATGCACCGAACCTTGCCCTTGATGGTGTCCTGGTACTCGCAGATGCAGAAACGGTTCGGGAAAAAGCCGACGACAAGTATGTGGCAACTACAGTTCGTCGCCAGCTTGCTGCTGCAGATATCATTATTCTCAACAAAACTGATTTAGTGTCGGAAGAAACCCTTGGGAAAAGAATTGACTGGCTAACGACAACATTCCCTGGTGCCACGTTGATCAACACTGAATTCGGTGAAGTTCCGACTAGTCTGCTGTTCGATGTACATGCAGCGATGAAGCCCGATGACTTGCATCACGCAGATCACGAGCACTACGTCACGTGGAAATTTGAACTATCACAACCTACTACACGAGAGGCGCTGGAGGGTTTTATCAGCCAGTTGCCAACCACTGTCATTCGAGCGAAAGGATTCGCCGGCCAGGTAAGCGGCTCTGATTTGCTAGTGCAGGTTGTTGGTAAGCGACGTGAAATCCGCGAAGTCGAGGGAAATCAGACCGGTATATTAATCACGGCAATCGGTCTTGAATCACAGCTTGATTGTTCCATTCTGGATGATCTGCGGGAGCGGGTGTTTGGTGCCTGAAATAGTAAAGTCCGGGCGTTCCTCTCAACTCGCAGTAGGATAATATGTTTTTCTGGTCAATTTTTTTGATGTAGTTCAGGCTGCAATTAATTTAGGTACGAACGATGAAACCCAATATCCTTTTTCTTTTTGCCGATCAGCACAGACACGACATTCTGGGATGCGCCGGACACCCACTGGTTCAGACACCTAACATTGACGCGATAGCGAGTGAAGGCGTTCATTTTACCAAGACGTGGTGTCAAAGTCCGATCTGCCAGCCGTCGCGTGCGAGCGTCATCACTGGGCGGTATGCCCATGAGATTGGTGTCACTCATAATACCGGCGGATTTGACCCAGAGTGGCCAACAGTGATGAAGCAGTTGCAGGTAGCTGGGTATGACACGGCGACCATCGGCAAGACGCACTACCACGAGTCTTATCAGCCTCCGAAAGCAGACGGTGAAATTGATATGCGAAGCAAAGAAGGCTTTGTGAAATCATTCGGTTGGGATTATGTGCTGGAGGAATACGACAAATATCTTCACGCCGCTCGACGGTTAACAACACCGTATACAGAACATTTATCGGAACATGGCATGTTGGATGAATACCGTGCGCAGATAAAAGGCGCATTCAGGCTGACGCCTGAACACTGGCGCGGTCAAACCAGTGTATTGCCCCAGGAACTGGACCTTACTAGTTTTCTGGCCGACGAGGCGAACCAATGGCTGCGACAGCGGTCAACTGACAAGCCCTTCATGCTAAAGCTGGCTTTTGTTCAGCCTCATGTGCCGCTTATTTCTGACCCTGTGTGGTCCGAATATTATGCCGACGCCGACATACAGGTTCCCGCACTCAATCCTGCGCAAGCTTCGAACAAGGACTGGGCGAAATACATGTCTTTACTGGCAGAACATTCCCAGGCACAGATGATGGATCATGATTTTGTTAGAGCAGGTATCCGCCAGTACTTTGGTATGGTTTCTCTGGTTGATCAAAAGGTTGGAGAAGTGCTGGCGACGCTGGATGAGTTGGGGCAGTTGGATAATACGTGGATTATTTATACAAGTGACCATGGCGAAATGCTGGGTGATCATAAGCTGTGGGCGAAAATGAACTTTTATCACGGCTCCGTTCAGGTGCCGCTAATCATTCGCCCGCCAGGTGGAGTTTTGCATCGGGACGAGGATGCGCTGGTAGAGTTGACAGACGTAACGGCGACCCTGGCTGATATCGGTGGCGCGGAAGCGCCTGCAGGCGGCCATGGTGAGTCATTGTTACCTGCGTTGGAAGGGCCGATTGGGGGGCGAGAGGTTGTGCATGCAAGAATTGGAGACTTTGCTGGTATCCGTGATTCAAGTCACCGGCTGACTATGAATGTCAAAAACGAAGTTGCATGCGAGCTGTTCAATATGATTGATGACCCGGGTGAGCTGGTGAATCTAGTCGACGAGCAGACAGAGAAAGAGCGTGTCGACGATCTTAGTAATCAGCTACGGAACCATTTGGCGAACTAGATCCACGGGGATGAACTCTGTCACCAACGGTGATGGTGCCCAATGAATTACTGTATCGACATGAACTGTTTGAATTACTTTGGTAGCTAAGCAAATGAATGCTTGCGTAATCCAACCGGGGTCGAGAAAATGCACGAGAAGTGGCAAAGAACGTTTGTTTCGATGACGTCTTCAACGGTCCGCGTAACAGCGCGGCATGATGCTTAAGAGGGCGTACAGCTAATGGTGAAGGACGATACATCCTTTTATCTCGATCCGCTTCACAGTGTAGGTTATCTATCACGGATCAACTTTCGCGCTTTCTCGAAAGCTCTGGAAAACCTAACCGAACCTCACGGGGTTACCGCTGGTCAATGGCGAATTCTGCGTGTTCTATGGGAAGAGGATGGAATAACCCAAAGAGAGATCAGTGAACGGGTCGGCATCACTGAGGCTACGGCGGTGAAAGGTCTTGCCGGGCTGGAAACAGCGAAGCTGATCACGCGAGAGGTTGACAAGTCTGATAGACGAAAAATGGTTACTCGACTGACCACCAAAGCCAAACGCCTGAAAAAGAAACTGATACCGTTCGTTGTGGATGTCAACGAACGCGCGCTCAAGGGTATTAGCCAAAAAGATGTCGATATAGCACGCCGCGTGCTCGCTCAGACTTATCTAAACCTTACTGCGAATTGAAGAAGTGCTCAAACACATGCCAACAGAGCGACTGGTCGTCGCTCTGGGTTGTGGCATGTAATATCTGTCCCAAGACCTAGCTTTTGCCAGGCTCTGCAATAGGGTGGCCGAAGAAACCGGGCCGCAGGTTAATCCTTATCCTGCCAAGCAGAGCCTGCCCAGTCTGAGGTTTCACCTTCACCGGGGACCGGAACTTCTCGGATCCGTTCAGGGACATCATCAAATTCCAGTTTCAGTGCGCGGCAGCATACCGCGTGCATGTTGTAACCCATGATGTGGTAGGTCAGTTCCAGAATGTCTTCGTCTGAGAAATGACTATGCAGTGCATCAAACAGTTCATCTGAAGCGCGACCGTTGTCGTAAATGAGGGCATCTGTCCAGGCAAGGACAGTCCGTTCCCTGGCATCGAAGAGGTCGGATACTTGCCAGTGGGGAATAGCTGCGATCTGTTCGTCTGGAACGCCATGGCGTCTCGCGGCCTTGCAATGCTGGGAAAACACAAACTGACTGCCTGCGGCATAGCCAGCCCGGGTAATTCCAAGTTCCCTGGCTTTGTTATCAAGCTGGCTGATACTTTCGCTGGCGAACATACCAAACATACCGAAATGGCTGGTGGCATGATCAAAAATGTAGGGAACCAGGCCGAAGACAGTCCACCAGTTACCCGGTGTGCCTGTCGCAGTTCCTGGGTCCGTTACAGGGTCTCTGTCACCGAATAGAGCATCGTAGTATTTTTTTACGTTGCTGGGAGCATCGTCCCGTGAAACCTGTCTTAGTCTTGGCATGATGTCTTCTCTTTTGAAAGTGATCTAATGGAATACTAGAAAAATCCTTAGCTGTCAAAGGAATTGACATATTACTCGGCTGCGGTCATTCTGAAGCACAGCAAATTCGCCCGCTACTGTCATTCCGTAGAGTCGTAAAGAGTCTCGCTGAGACCTTTCAGCCTTTAGCTTCGAGATGACAACTGGAAAAGAGAGAGGAAAAAGTATATGGGAACGAACGAAAAATTCGAGTTCAGGGGTATTAACCACCTGGCGCTTGTGTGCCGTGATATGAAAGTTACTGTGGACTTTTATACAGGAGTTTTAGGCATGCCGCTTACTAAAACGGTAGTGTTACCAGGTGACATGGGGCAGCACTTTTTCTTTGATTGTGGTGGCAATGACCAACTGGCTTTTTTTTGGTTTCAAGGAGCCTCTGAGTCTCAGCCTGGCATTACTCATGCGGGTGCACTTGTCGGAACAGGGGATATAACATCTGCCCACGCCTCCATGAATCATGTTGCATTCGATGTGCCGCTGGAAAAGATGGATGAGTACAAAAAGAAACTGGAAGATGCCGGGATCGAATGTACCGATACGTACCATGACGACTCCGAAATGGGGGTCAGTCAGACGACTAATGAAACTACCTTCGTTCGATCTATTTACTTTAAAGACCCGGACGGGATATTACTTGAATTTGCCTCCTGGACTCGTGAATTGACCGAAAGCGATGTTAATGCTGAACCCAGGAGTATGGCCGTTTAAGACAAGCGATCGATTTACTTTCCAGTGACACAATCAACTGAAACGAGCGCCGCGACGAGTCTCACTTATGCTTGGTATGTGGTGGCAGTTCTGCTGGTCGCACAGGCATTTTCGTTTCTTGACCGAATGATTATGGGGCTGTTGGTAGGCCCGATTCGCGAGAGTTTTCAGATTTCGGACACCCAGTACAGTCTTCTTGCCGGGCTCGCATTTTCGCTTTTTTACGCGATCATGGGACTGCCTCTGGCAAGAATTGCTGACCGGAGCAGTCGCCGTAATTTGATCGTCGTGGGTATCGCTGTCTGGAGTTTTATGACCGCTGCCTGCGGTCTGGCTAAAGGCTACTGGTCACTGTTTGTCGCTCGAGTTGGCGTTGGTGTTGGGGAAGCGACCCTTGGTCCCGCAGCCTACTCGATGATTGCAGACTACTTTCCCAAAAGTGTTCTTGGCAGAGCACTGTCTGTCTACATGATCGGAGTCACTCTCGGTTCTGGCTTCGCCTATATGCTGGGTGGGGCGGTGGTTGGTTATGTCGAAGACATGGGCACAATTTTGGTGCCCGTGGTAGGTGAAATAGAGGGCTGGCAACTTACCTTCTTTGTGGTCGGCTTTCCGGGGCTGCTGGTATCGCTGCTGATGTTAACAACAGTTCGGGAGCCAGCCAGAACCGGTATCGTCGCACCTGAGGCGGTGCCTGTCAGTGAAGTTGCTGACTATTTGTGGCAGAGACGGCGGGCGTATGGCGGCCACATTCTTGGTATCTCCATATTTATCATGGTCGTATATGCGCTCAATCTCTGGGGCCCTACCTACTTCATCCGCACCTTTGGTTACACGCGCCCGGAAGCCGGTTGGGTGTTCGGATTGGTGATGATTGGCGCCGGTACTATTGGCTTGCTGTTGGCTGGAACGCTGTCTGATCGCCTCGTTTCGAAAGGTATTCATGATGCCTATGTCAAAATCATTCTATTCAGCATGGTCGCAATGATCCCGTCTGCTGCTGCATTGGCTTTTCTGGAGAGCGATCTTCTAGCCATTGTCTTTATGTCTCTGGCAGTGTTCTTTTCCGCCTTCCAGGGCGGGCTTGCTGGCGGGACCCTGCAATTGATGACACCTAATCGAATGAGAGGTCAGGTGATGGCAGTTTATGGTCTTTCTTCCAACCTGATTGGTCTTGGCCTGGGGCCAACTGTAATCGCAATGACGACCGATTATGTCTTTGGCTATGATGAGGCAATAGGTAAGTCTATTGCCCTATGTGCTGTGATTTTGTGCCCCATCGGTGCGGTGATTCTGTGGCGTAGTCTGCCGGCGATAGGTGAGCAGTTGGCCGAGCAACGAGAGAAAGAAGGCGGTTAGTGATAGTCAGGCGGCGAGAATAATTACGGCACCTGGTTTGTTGTTGCAGGTGAAAGTCACTCGTTATGGTGAACATCATTCCATGAGGTTTGACGCAGGGGAAACCAGTATTGTCTGAAAATAAACCACCACCAACCTATCGCTATTTTTGGCCCGCCATATTTTTGTTGGTATTTCTCTGTGTTCCCTATCTGTTTATGGGTAGCAGCGAACCTCGCTATTTTGGCCTGCCGGCCTGGTTCTATGTCACGCTGATCGCGACGATCGTCATTACCGTCCTCTCCATTCACAGGATCTGGAGGCACTGGGATTGACCAGTGAACTGCGACTCGGCATCGAATCGGTTGTTGTGCTGTCACTCTATCTTGCGCTCACCATTCTGATTGGCTTTGTAGCCAATAGCCGAAGCCGTAGTCATTCCCCCAATGACTATTTTCTGGGTGGCAAAACAACCGGGGCGCTACTGCTGTTTTTCACCATGCAGGCGACGCAATACAGTGGCAATGCCTTCTTTGGGTTTACCGGCAAGGCATATCGCAGTGGATTGATCTGGATTCTGGCGATCCCATTGATCGGGTTGATCATAACGGCCCAACTATCCTATGCACCCAGGCTTTATCGCCTGTCGCACAGGTTTCATTATCTGACGCCCGGTGACTTCTACGCTCATCGATACCAGTCAAAGGCGCTTAGGCTGATTGTTGCGATCCTGACTATCGTTTCTATGTTCCCCTATTTAATGATTCAGGCGGAGGCGACAGGGCACGCGGTTGAAGCGCTGAGTTCGGGGGCACTGCCTTTCTGGTCCGGTGTGTTGGGTATATCTGTGGTTATGGCCATTTATATATCGGTTGGTGGTTGGCGGGGAGTGATCTGGACGGATGCGCTACAGGGCGTGTTGCTGACAATCGCCATGCTGGCAGCAACCTGGACGGGTCTTCAGATGGCGGGTGGCTTACCTCATGTTCTGGAATATCTTTCAGAGGCGAAACCATCGCTGCTGGAGGCTCCAGGTGACGTTGAATCGATGACATCGCAGTGGTTGTCGCTGCTCATTGTTTCGGCGATTGGCTTTGCCATGTATCCCCATGCGATTCAACGGATCTACGCAGCGAAAGATGAAACTTCACTGAAGCGTAGTTTTACGATGATGTTGTTGGTGCCGTTCTTCCTGGGTGGTTGCACGTTGCTGATTGGCCTCACAGGCCTGACACTCTACCCGGATCTTTCGGTAGCGGAATCAGACCGAGTGTTCGGTTATCTATTGGCTCGTCTGGCAAGTGAGCATCACGCTCTGGTTCTCTTTGTGCTTTGTGGGCTGCTGGCAGCGATCATGTCGACGGCCTCTTCTGTCGTCCTTACCCTGTCTTCAATCTTTACACGGGATATTTATCAGGCGGCCATAAGAAAGGATGCCAGTCAGCTTGAGCTGACTATGGTCGGCAGAGTATTTACGGTAGTCATTTTGTTTGTGGTCGTGTTGCTGTCATTGAATTCCTCTCTGACCCTGTGGCGCTTAACAGAGATAAAGATTGAGTTCCTGATGCAGTTGTTTCCGCCGCTCATTCTTGGTCTTTACTGGCAGCGAATGGAACGGGTCTCAGCTTTGGCAGGTCTGCTGATGGGGTCCCTGGTAGTGGCGGTGATGATACTATCTGGATTTCCCCGATGGTGGCTGTTTCAGGCAGGACTGTATGGGTTCTTCGTTAACCTGACGGTCTGTTTGTTGTTACCCAGGCTGCTAAGTGCATCAAAAGAGGAAATGGCCAGCACGGCGGAAATATTTCAGGTGCTCCGTCAGTCTTGAAGACGGATTCCTAGTCCAGTTCCGGGCGCAGTAACTCAAAGGTTTTGTCGACGCTGGAATAGTCGTGGTAGCCGAGTCTGGCAACCTGTGCCAGTGCCAATGTGTCAATTTTGCCCTCGACAATCAGAGCATCGTCGATATGAATGCCAATAACCTCACCAATGACAAGATGGCTCTGCCTGCCGCCGTCACGGCTGGGCAGGGAATGAATTGCATACACCGCGCATTCGAGTACGGCTTTGGACTCGGCAACATAGGGAGGCCTGATTAACTGGGATGATCCTGTCTTCAGGTTGGCTTCTGAAAATTCACTGAGTTCAGGGGGGTAGTCAGCAGAACTTTGATTCATCTGTTCAGCCAGGCCCAGGGAGACAATACTGCAGGTAAATTCCGGCACTTCCCGCAGATTGGCTAAGGTATCTTTCGACAGGCCTGCCGAATCTTTTGAATTAGGCGCAAAGGCGACAACGGGCGGGTCTGCAGCAAAGGCGTTGAAGTAAGAGTATGGCGCAAGATTAAAAGTGCCATCGCCAGCTTGAGTCCCGATCCAACCGATAGGCCGTGGGGCCACTAATGCGTTGAAGGGATTGTGTTTCAGCGGCGCGGGTTGCAGATCGGCACGAGGGTCATAGAACATCAGGTCACCCAGCGAATTTTTTAAGGTTTGTGGTGAATCCCTGGTGTGCACCGAGTATCTTGCCAGGTTCGGCAAGATCTTCCTGCCAGAGTAGAGATTCCATATAGAGGTTCAAAGGTTGGTCCTGAATTGTCAGTTCGTAAACCGGGTCACCGTCATTAGAAGCATGATTGTGAACCGCCCAACCTGGTGCAGACACCATAAGGTCACCTGCCTTCCAGTCGTATCTTTTGCCCCCAACGCGACTGTATCCAGAACCTTTAAAGTAGTAGTTGATTGCAGAGGATACATGGCGGTGCGGCTTATCGGTTATGCCCGGTGGACGTATCGTTATCGTCGCGAAGAAGTTGGGTGTTGTGCCATTGAAGCGTTGGGTCAGAGGGTTAAATAGCAGATAAAGGCGCCTGCCAACATAACTGCTATCTAGTGCTCCGAGTTGGTCCAGATTTGCCTTAACGGTTTGCCAGGGCCAGTGCAGCGTATTTGATTCCATTGATGCGGGATTAATCAGAGTCTCATAAGGCATCAGTGAGGCACCGTCATCGCCGATTTGCTTGATCGGTGGCGTGATTCCAGCCCTGGGCTCTGCGTCTGTGTTTGTGTCCTTGGCGCTTGATTCGAGCGGCGGATCTTCATCTATCAGATGTACCCGCATCATCTCCAGAAGCGCTGCGTTGGAATAGGTTAGTCTCGCATGCAGCTTTGATGAATTGTTACGATGACGATAAACCACGTAGGAGGGATGATTCCAGACATCGTATCTTGAATAAGCAATGACGCGGTCGTCAACGACGACTTCGCCTTCCCCAAGAATACAGAAATTAACCTGGGTGGAATTTTGTCGAATAGGCGTGGTTTCCTCGCCTGGCTTTAACACCTCAAGCGTTACCTGAACGCCAGGCGTTAGCCCACGGCCCGGATTTGGTGCGCTTGGATGGGTAAACATGACCTGCCGCCTGCCGTTAGCCGGCTTTGGCAGATCGGCCAGTCGCTCTATTTCCTGATTGATCATTTCGCCCGTGATCGTGACAGGCGACCAGTCATTGGCGGGATTCAATTGAGAAATTGGGCCGCTGGATAGTGTCTCGCCGGTTCTGTCTATAAGGAGCGGTTGTGGGTCTGACAGATTCTTCATTTTTCAGTGCAGGAATTTACCTAGATTGCTAAGTATTCTACACTAGCAAAGCAATGAACGACTATTTCTGGCGGCAAGCGTCATAGGAGCAACATGGGAGAGATTTCCAGCATCAACTGGCCAGCAGGAGATTTCACGCGAGTACCTTACCGGTTGTATACGGACGCTGACGTTTTTGAGCGAGAAATGGAGCGAATCTTTCAAGGCAGCACATGGGCCTATGTGGGGCTGGAGTCTGAGTTAGCTGAAACCTGGGACTATTTGACGACCCAGATCGGCAATCGCTCTGTCGTGGTTACCCGTGATGACAAAGGCGAACTGCACGCTTTTGCAAACCGGTGTGCTCATCGCGGGGTCAAGGTCTGTCGTCAGCAGAGGGGTAACTCCCGGTTTTTCATTTGCCCTTATCATCAGTGGTCCTATGACGCAGAAGGTCGTCTTCGCGGCGTACCCTTTATCAAGGGCGTTGGAGGCAAAGGAGGAATGCCCGACGACTTCAGTCAGGATGACAACGCATTGCCTCGACTTAAAGTTGCGGCCCGTAACGGCGTGATATTTGCCAGCTTTTCCGAGGATGTTGAAGACCTGGAAGACTATCTGGGTGAAACCAACCTGCAGTACTTTGACCGCGTCTTTGATGGCCGGGGGCTCAAAGTGTTGGGTTACTCTCGCCAGCTGATTCCAGGCAATTGGAAATTGATGTTTGAAAACATCAAGGATCCTTATCACGCATCGCTGCTACATGTTTTCCTGGTGACCTTTGGGCTGTTTCGTGCGGATCAGGAATCTCGGGTGGCGATGGATGACACCGGGCGGCATGCATTACTGATCTCTCGAAAAGGCGAACAGAAAGTGAGCGCGTCGATCTCCGATATCAAAAACCTGAAAGAAGACCTTGTTCTGGCTGACCCAAGATTGCTGGATCCAGTGAAAGAATTTCCTGACGATGCGACAGTAGTGATGCAGACCATATGGCCGAACTTGATTGTTCAACAGCAATCCAACACGCTGGCGCTTCGACAGATTCGGCCCCGAAACGCGGGTTCGTTTGAGCTGCACTGGACATTTTTTGGTTATGAGGATGATTCAGACGAAATGCAGACCCGAAGGCTGCGTCAGGCAAACCTGATGAGTTCTGCCGGGTTCGTTTCTGCTGATGACAGTGAGGTTATAAAAATGGCTCAGGATGGCGTCCGACAGTACGCAGACGACGCCGGCCTGCTGTTGCTCGATGGTAGGGGTACAAAAGATACGCCTCACATGGTCACTGAAGTTGCTCTTAGAGCCTTCTATAAGCACTATCGCAAAGTGATGGGCCTGTGACCTTCGAACGCTGGTTGGTGCTCCAGAAGCTCTATAACGACTATGCCTCGTCTCTGGATGATGGGCCGTTAAGTGACTGGCCCGATTTTTTTACCGAAAAGTGCCTCTACTTGATTCAGCCCAGGGATAACTACGACGCCGGATTGCCCATGGCAGTGGTGAGGTGTGAGAGTCGGGGCATGTTGCAGGATAGGGTAAACGCGGTGCAGGAAACCATCATGTTCGAGCCGAGGTATCTGCGTCATCACATTACTAATATAGAAGCTGATGATGCAAGTAGTGATGAGTTTCAGGTACGCGCAAATTACTCGGTGATTGAGGTACTGAACGATGATTTACCGCGTATCTTGAGTGCAGGCAGGTATTTGGATAGGGTTGTCCTTGAAAATGGCCTTTTACGATTCAAGGAAAAGCGGGTCATTTATGACTCGGTGCTAGTGCCGAATTCGCTGATCTATCCACTGTGATTCTGTCAAAAAAATACGATAAATCGGGTCTGTTCTTTTGATTAGAGACCTGAGACTCAATGAAACAGGCAAGCCCCTGTAAAAGTCTGAGTAAAGGGCGAAGTGGATATCTCCAGTCGCAACACTGAGAAATTGTTAGTGCAAGGTTATTTGTAATTCAGCTAAAAAACCCCTGAACTGCCTTCATATATAGCTCAAATTGCTCTCGGCGGATATTGTGGCCAGCGCCGGGAATGTGTTGCGCGCTGAAACAATCATTGCCCTGAATTAGACGCTCGACGACCGGCTCTTTTAACATCCCGCCAAGATCCTCATCCCCGTATATCACCAAAGTATCACACTGAATCTTAGCGGCATTGTCGCGCCAATCGCGATACTTCATGCCTGCAAGCGCATCTGAACCTACCTGACGATTGGATTGAACCCATGCGGGAAATTCATCATCACTCCAATCAGGGTGCTGTTTTTTGCCCATTGCTAATATTGCTTCATCGGACATGTCTGAGACACTCGCAAGGAATTTTCTAAACCCTTCACGTCGTTTTTCCGCCGTTGCATCGTTTTCAATTCCTGGATTTTCTGCCCAGGGTGGATCTTCAAGCGCGATCTTGCTGACAAGAGCCGGATGCCTGGCAGCTAGCCCCGCAACAGTGCCCGCGCCCATGGAATGGCCCAGTGCAAACGTTGGCGCAGTGGTTAAACCTGAAATGACAGCGGCAAGATCGTCTGCCAGATCATCGGATGAGCAAATGCCTCGGCCAGATTGTCCATGATTGCGTGCATCTACCATAATGAGATCGAATTTGGCTTCCATCTCACGAGCTACCCGACTCCAACATAATCCGTTGTCGCTAAACCCATGAGCCAGCAGCAGTGTTGGTTTGTCGGTACCGCCGGTTCTATAAAAATGAAGCGGTAATCCGCCCACGACCACATCGCCTTCGTTCCATTGATTCATCGTCATTCAAGCCAGCTAAAAGAAAACAGTATCACCGATAGTTGGCCTCTCAATCCACTGTAAACAGGCGTCGCACTCTAAAGATTGTCCGGTCCAGCCTTCGAAGCTGTAAAACGCGATCTCAAGTGGGTGATTGACAAGACAAAAGAACCTTCAAAAGACGTTCAGTAGAAGAACGTGCTGAATATCGCCCCCTGGTGATTAGTTGTCGGTCTGCAGCGGGTTGTGGAATGCCTGTGAAATTGCGAGTATTTGCCTAAATTGAGGGCCCAACGAAATGAGTGAGTACGCATTCAAATCCGCTGTATCGTTAGCCAGGGCAATTGCCGCCAAAGAAGTCAGTTCATTGGAACTGACAGATATGTACATCGATCGTGTTGAAACAATAGACCCTGATATCAATGCCGTCGTGGTGAAAGATTTTGAGCGAGGCCGGGATGCAGCGCGGGCAGCAGATTCAGCGATTGCGGCGGGCAGGGCGCTTGGACCATTTCATGGTGTGCCCATGACGATCAAAGAGGCCTACGATATCGAGGGCTTGCCAACTACCTGGGGTTTCCCTGAGTTCGAGCACAATATAGCAACGGTAGATTCGGAGACCGTCGTTCGAATGAAGCAGGCAGGTGCACATTTTTTTGGTAAGACCAATGTACCCCTGAGCCTCGCAGATTTCCAAAGTTTCAACGACATTTATGGGACGACTAACAACCCCTGGAATCTTGAACGCACGCCTGGCGGTTCTTCAGGTGGATCTGCTGCTGCATTAGCGGCAGGTCTGACAGGTCTTGAGGCTGGTTCTGATATCGGTGGCTCTATCCGCAATCCCGCTCACTTTTGTGGCATCTATGGACACAAACCCACCTGGGGTGTTGTTTCAGATGCTGGTCATGCACTACCGGGACAAGTGGCACCCGCTGATATTGCTGTGGTCGGGCCAATGGCGCGCAGTGCCGAAGATCTTAAAATTAGCATGGATGTTTCTGCAGGGGCCGCGAGCCATGACGTGGCAGGCTGGCAACTTAATCTACCAAAGCCCAGTAAGACTCACCTGAAGGATTTCCGAGTCGCTATCTGGACCAACGACGAAATGGCTCCGGTCTCGCAGGAGATTTCCGATCGGGTCCAGTTAATCGGTGAGACGCTGGGCAGGCTTGGTGCGACTGTTTCAGACAGCGCTCGGCCAGAGATTAACCTTGATGAGAGTCATGACACCTATAATAGTTTGCTGTGGGGCGTGATGGCGGCAGAGCTTAACGCTGAAGAAAAAAATGAATACCGGGAACGTGTCGGTCAACTTGATCCTAACGACCACTCAATTGCGGCCAATATGATTCGTTACTCCGTGCAAGACCATGGCACCTGGTCAGTAAACAACAACAAGCGATTCCTCATTCGACAACAGTGGCAACGTTTCTTTAATGACTGGGACATCGTCATATGCCCACAGACCGCTACAACCGCGTTTCCTCAAGATCAAGGAGAATACCTTGAGCGAAAAATAATGGTCGACAATGTCGAGCAGGATTATTTCCAACAAGTATTTTGGTCAGGACTGGTCACCGTCGCACACCTACCAAGCACTGTCTTTCCAACAGGATTGTCACAAGAAGGCCTACCGATTGGATTACAAGCTGTTGGGGCTGAGTTTAATGACTATATCACCATAGACTTCACCAGAATGATGGCCCAAGAGATTGGGGGTTTCGTACCGCCACCTGCTTACAGCTAGGGTTATCAATCACCGTGAGGCGCGTAGCTCAAGTGTCCCTTCGCTCAGCAATCGCTATCATTGCTCTGTTATGTCCTTGACGTATCTGGTAGGTGAGCAGCGTACAAGAACAGGCCCTGGGCAATCATCAATACTACAGTGACCAAACCAAGAAAAAGGCTATTGCCACCAAACTCCATTAGTCTTCCGCCCAGTGCCGGCGCCAGCATCGCGGCCACACTGATCGTTGCGGGCAGTAGCGGTAGCAAAAATCCGCTGCCATCTGACTCGGCGACGTTCGCCGAGCCATAGGCTACCGTGAGGTTCCAGCCGGCGTTCAGCAGTATGAGTGCGGAAGTCACACTCAATACTGTCATGGGGCGCATCAACAGAACCATACTCAGAGCGATAACCATCGAACCGATCAGTAGCATGATAAAACGGCTCGGCCATTGGCCCATCAATGCCGGAATAAGCCCGGTCAATCCTCCTAGCAATAGAGCCACTGATATTGCACTACCGGTAGCCTCCGCTGACAAACCTCCTGCCTGGACTATTCTGTCAACAAAAGCCCAAAGCCCGGTAATGCCCAGGTAAAAAACAAACATCGCCAGCAGCCCAAGTTTTGGCGCAAAAGCAGCGCCCTTAATGGCCGCTAGACAGTCTCGCAAACCAGCCTGCTTAAACGAGAACCTGCCGCTCTCAGGAACGAACCTTGATAAAAGAAGTGAAAAACCACAGATCAACGAAAGGAAATACAGGCTGCCCTGGAAACCGTAATAAGGCACGATTAAAACGGGTATCGCGAACGCGACGAGCGCCGCCAGCCCTACCTGCAACACGATAGATACACCTATCGCTCGATCGGGTTCATCCGTGTCCCCCAGGTAGGTGAAAACGGGTGTATAAAGAAACGCCATTACTGCCCCAAGGGAAAACAAAAATAGCGCAATGATCCCAAAACTATCCAGGTGTGGAATCGCAGCAAAAAATAAGGTTGAGCACAACAGACTGGCTTTTACGGTTTTTTGCCAGTTAACCCGGCGAACCCAGAACATGGCAAAGGCAGTGATCATTGTAAATCCAGCGAAATAGGATGAGCCAAGATCGCCTAACTGAGAATCGCTGAAGTTCTTTCTCTCGCCAATTAGCGAGAGAAGAATCGGCATAACGTTAAAAACCAGTGCGCCGACCGCAACCAGAAAAGACAACATAATGAGTTTCGGCAGCGTTGCAGTAATAGGTGTATGGTTTAATCGCAAAGGTAAAATTATGAGGCTGGTGTAGGAAAGCGCTTAGAGTAAACTGGTTGCTCTCTACCCACAACTTCTACTCTAGGTTTCTAAAGGCGTGAACGACAAGCAATCCCCAAATCCCGAAAAACAAAGTTCCGTGGCAACTAATCACCTGAATCCTACTGAGGCTGTAGCGAGAGGTCAGGGGTTTTCGGCCACCATGACCCACTTCTATGAACACCCCTCGGACAACTCTGATATCCCGGAAGTATGGTGTTACACAGACCAGCCAAGCTATGAACCTGGCGAGGAGGTCAGCTTTTGTGTCAGCACGACCGCCAACACTTTTGATTTGGAAGTGATTAGGGATGGCGCCTATCCCGAGAGCGTATTTCAGACAAAAGGCAATGTAGGCATTCATCACCCAACGCCGCCGCGAGCCTATGCCGAGGGTTGTAACTGGCCAACATCGATCACCTGGTCTCTGCCTTCGGATTTACGCTCCGGGGGCTATGTCGTTCTGACAAGTATCGAAGACAAATACGGAGAAAAAATAGAACAACAGCATTTTTTCATCGTCCGGGCAGGCCAGCAAAGCGAACGGGCACCATTAGTCTTGATAGTGACCACGGCAACCTGGGTCGCCTATAACGATTGGGGCGGCTCAAACGCATACGAAGGAATTGACGGCGAGGCTTCCGATCAGTTTTCGCCAACGCTGTCTTTAGAACGCCCCTGGAGCAAAGGGTTTATTTGGTTACCTGAGGGGGCACCAAGAATCCCAAATCGGCTGCCACCCAATTCGATACCACGATACCCGAATATAGAGTTCGCGTTCTCGCAGGGCTTTGCAAAGTACTACGCTGCTGCCGGATGGGCGACCTACGAAAGAAATTTCGTCTGTTGGGCCCAGCAGCAGGGCATTGAGTTCGATGTGATCAGTCAATATGACTTGCATAATGACCCCAACCTACTGACCCCCTACCAATGTGCGGTCATTGTGGGACATGATGAATACTGGAGTCGGGATATGAGGGACAATCTCGATAACTTCATCGATAAAGGGGGTAATCTTGCGCGATTTGGTGGCAATTTCTGCTGGCAAATTCGACTTGAAGACGGCAACCAAAAGCAGGTTTGTTATAAGTATCGTGCTCGTGATGAAGACCCTGTGATGGGGACCGACCAGCAGGCGCAATTAACATCCGCCTGGGAAGACAGCATTGTCAATTACCCCGGTGCGTCAACCATGGGGCTCAATGGCTTTGCGGGTGTTTATGTTGGCGTTGGTGCCACAATGCCTCGCTCACAGAGAGGTTTCACGGTATATCGTTCTGATCATTGGGCCTTTGAAAATACCGACCTGTACTTTGGCGATATTTTTGGTGAAGACGCCGGTATCTATGGCTTTGAAGTAGACGGCGTAGACTTTACTTTTACCGACGGTTTGCCTTATCCAACACATTCCGATGGCGCGCCAGACTCTCTCAACATTCTAGCCATGGCGCCAGCCACGCTGGTCGAAGAAGATCATGGGCACAGGGGCGCGCAATTGTACCTGGGTGATGCTGATGCAATATTCGCAGCATCTGTGAAACACGGATCAGTCTCAACCGAGGCAGTCAATAAGGTGAAGTATGGCGCTGGAATGATTGCCACTTTTACACGCGGAGCGGGACAAGTATTCAACGCCGCGTCCTGCGAATGGGTCGTAGGTCTTAAAGCAAAGGATTTTCACACTGAGACGATAACGCTGAATGTTCTGCGTCGATTTACCGGCTAAACCAGGCGGGATTGCTTCCTCCAGGAATTATTCAGGCGGTCTGAAGATCACGATGAGCACATAGAAAAGGCCCGCGATAGACAGATACGTCAACACCCCAACCAGATAATGTTTGAAGTAAGAATCAGGGATAAAACCGATAAATGACGCTGTGCTAGCCGCACGTGGTGCCTGCATGCAAGCGTAGGCCATAGCCGAGAGCCTCGACTCGCAGCGTGCTAGACTGAGACCATGGCTTCTTTTGAAGAACAATTCTATCTGGAAAATCCGACCCGTTTGCAGGCGTTGTGGCGCAATGTAAAGTTACTGTGGTGGCTAGCGGTAAGGGCAGTGATGTGGATGAGTAAAGGTGTCCTGGTCCGTCGTGCCTATCGCAAGGCCCAGGTCTCCGGAGAACCGTTGCTACTTGAAGATCAGTTCCCCGACTAGTGTTATGAAGAAAAAATTCCCTTCACCGAAGCTGCCATTCGCTTATCGCCACAAGCCCGTATCAGGTAATACTATTAATGGACTTGGCGAGACCACACCACGTCGTGCTACCCAGATATTTCACGGCTCGGGTGCCCGGCAGTTGGAGTGGGCACGGTTGGAAATATTCTTCGTGCTGATCAATCCCTTAAAAGTCTACTGGCTCAATCTGGTCAATCGCTGGATGTTGCGCAATGCCGACGGACCTATTGCGGCCGTGCAGGTACCGGTGGTCGATGCGCGAGAAAAGTCACAGGAGATAAAGGCGCTGGCGCGGAAGCTTGGCGCTGGCGTGGTAGGTATTACTCATGTGCCCGAGCAAGCACTGTATGAGGGTACAAACCCTCAATATGCTCGCGCCATCGTGGTGTTGTTGCCTATGGACAACGAGGAAATGGCTTACGTGACGACCAATCGTGCGGGCACTGAAACGATGCGCGCCTATATGGAGATAACGCGCACTGTCATTTCGCTATCGCAACATATTAGAAGCATGGGCTGGCGCGCCCGGGCTTTCTGTGAAGGTGCTGACTTACTACACATCCCGCTGGCGATTGAAGCGGGGCTAGGGCAGTTGGGCAAGCATGGCTCCTTGATCTGCAAGGAATATGGCTCGGGTATGCGTATCGCTACGGTGTTAACGGATATGCCGCTGGCCGAGGATAAGCCAGTCGATATTGCCGTAGACGACCTCTGTGTTGGCTGTCGACGCTGCACCATCGATTGCCCGGTAGATGCAATCAGTGAACGCAAGCAAACCGTGCGTGGTGTGGAAAAGTGGTATGTAGACTTTGACAAATGCGCACCCTATTTTACCCATACTGTGGGCTGCGGGATTTGTATCGAGGTTTGCCCCTGGACCAAACCGGGGCGCGGTCCGGGTTTGTCGGAAAAGTTATTGTCCAAACGGGCGGGGTAGATTAGCACTGTCGTCTGGCGCTAGCCGGCTCTGGCTAATCCAGTACGTTAAAAAGGAAAACGCAGGTCACGGCGATGGGTGCCAGCAACCGGGTAGAAAGTTGCCAGGCGCGCCAGGCGAAATCTGACTTGATGCCAATATCCTGACGCATGCGGGCGCTATTGATCGCCCAGCCGGCCATTAGCGCGATCAGTAATGCGTTGAAGGGCAGCATGAAGTTGGATACCACGTAGTCGAGAATCGAGAACACGGTAAGCCCACGGAGCTGCTCAACCATGTCCAGGGGGGTGAAGTCTTTCCAGATATTGAATGAGAACACGGCGGCAAGGCCCAGCACCCAGACTAGTGCTCCGGTTAGCAGAGCGGCTCTGGGGCGGCTCAGGGTTTTACGTTCTTCCGCCCAGGACACGAAAGGCTCCATCATTCCAAGCCCGGAGGTGAAAGCGGCCAGGAATACCAGCAGGAAAAACAGTGCAGCGACGAATTGTCCTGCGGGCATGACGCTGAATGCCAGTGGTAGGGTGATGAAGATCAGCCCTGGTCCTTCGCCGGCATCAAGGCCGGAACCGAAAACGATGGGGAATATGACCAGCCCGGCCAACAGGGCTGCAAATGTATCGGCCAGGCCTATTGCCCAGGCCGCCCGGGGGATAGATATATCGTCTGACAGATAGGCGCCATAGGCGAGCAGGGCGCCGGTTCCCACCGCGATGGAGAACAGTGACTGACCCAGAGCTATTAATACGCCGTTGGCGCTGAGTTTTGAAAAATCGGTATTGAACAGAAAGTCCCAGGATCGGGTACTGTCTCCAACGATATTGGAATAGATGGCGAGGGAAAACAGCAGCGCAAACAGAGCCGGCATCATGAATTTGGCGATACGCTCAATACCCTTACTGAGACCGCTGCCCACCACGATGGCAACTGACACCACCATGATGCTGAGCGAGGCGATCATGCGCAGCGGCGAGGCCAGCACGTGGGTGAACAGCTTGCCCGCTCGATCCGCGTCGGCGTCTACGAAGGCGCCGCTGGCGGCCTGCAGCAAATAATCCAGCGACCAACCGCCTACCACCGAGTAAAAGCCGAGTGCCAATAGCGGCGCCAATACACTCATCCAGCCGATAATTTGCCAGCGGCGGTGGCCGCTCTCCTCGGCAGAAATTGCAGCCGTAGTAGCTACCGGGCTGGCATGGCCACGGCGGGCGATAGCCAGCTCAGCCATCACTAGAGGGACACCTATACTGAAGACAAAAAATAGATAAACCAGCACAAAAGCACCGCCGCCATTTTCGCCAGCCACATACGGGAATCGCCACAGGTTTCCAAGGCCCACTGAGCAACCAATGGTGGCAAACAGGAAGGTTGTCCGGGACGACCAGCTTTCAGTTTTCACGAGTGACAGGTTTCAGTTTTCATGAGTGACAGGATTCAAAGTTGGTCCACGCAGATTCTATAAAATCCTTTCTGTGATAGGAGCCACAATAGCACGCGTGGTTGGCTGGCGTCTGTGGTTAGTCGCGTCACATGGCGTTCAATACCTGGTTTGACTAGAGCTATAGTGTTGGCGTTACAATAAGTTCGTCAGCGGTGTCTGTCATAAATATTGTAGGTCATAAATATTGTAGGTCATCATCCAGGGGAGAAAGGTTATGAGCGTGAATCCAAGCCACTCTGCCAATCCGGTAAATCCAGGTCGGGCGGTTAACCCTCGGAAAGCCATCAATCTAGGTAGCCAAGACTTTTCCCAACACAAGTATGAATACTATACCTATTTACGGGAGCACCTGCCCGTGGCCAAGGGGCGTGTTGCGATGCTGAAGATTCATCTGGTCTCACGCTACGCAGATTGCATGGACTTGGTTAAAGATCCACGCTTCGCCCGCAACCGAACCCAGATTAATGGTGGCCGCAGAATTCCTTTTCCCGTGCCGAAATCAGTTGAAACGTTGGCGCTGTCGATGATTGTGGAAGATGACCCGGAGCATAGGCGGCTCCGCAATATAGTGCAGAAAGCCTTTGCACCAAAATCGCTCGCTGCAATGCAAGGTGACATGGAAAACATGGCGCATACATTAATGGACGCGGCGTTGGCTAGGGGTAGCGTTGATTTGCAAAAGGAATATGCCTTGCAGATTCCCTCCAGGGTGATCTCGCGCATGATTGGGATTGAGCCTGAAGAAATGCCGCGCTTCCAGGACAGCATGAGAGTGCTTAGTAGTGGTTTGTCGGGCTGGAATATTTTGCGCACGATATTTTGGGACTTACGCAAAACGGCTGGTTACATGCGTGAGCTGATTGCGCGTAAGCGACGCGAGCCGGGTGACGATATTTTATCCAGGTTGATTGAAGCTGAAGAAAATGGTGATCAACTGAGCGAAAACGAACTGTTAAGCATGTTGTTTCTGCTGATTATTGCAGGCTACGAAACGACCGTACATTTGATTAGCAACGGTGTTATTACCTTGCTTGAACATCCCGATGAATTAGCGCGTTTGCGCGCAAACCCGGAGCTTGCAGGCAGTGCTGTGGAAGAAGTTTTACGTTATCTGCCGCCTGTGCAGGGTACAAAAATGAATTATGCTCGGCAGGATATCGAAATAGCGGGCGTCATGATCCGACAAGGTGAACCGGTTATGCCGTTATTGGGTAGCGCCAATAGAGATCCAGCGATGTTTCCCGAACCCGATGTTTTTGACATCTCTCGTGATTCGAGCAAGCACCTAAGCTTCTCTCAAGGCAATCACTTCTGTCTGGGCGCTTTTCTTGCGCGCATGGAAGCGAAGGTCGCTTTACAGGTGTTATTAGAACGCAGTACAAACTTGCGCCTGGCCGTGCCTAAAAGTGAGTTACCGTTAGCGGCAGTGCCGGGGTGGCATCGTTACACTGCGCTGCCAGTTCACTTGACCTGAAAGATGCCTATCCTTATTCGAGAAGAACAATTCGGCGACGAAGCAGCAATTTTTAAAATCACTGAGGATGCTTTTCGCGGTATGCCATACGCAGGTGGCGACGAACAAATATTGGTTGATCGCCTACGAGACCAGAATTCCCTTGTGTTGTCGCTAGTGGCTGTTGACGATGATAAGCAAGCAAATGCTTCGCCAGCAGAGAAAACCGTCGTCGGTCACATCGCATTTTCAATTGCTATCAACACTGATGGTTCTGCGCCCTGGTACGCATTTGGGCCGGTTTCTGTTACCCCTGAAAGGCAAGCCGAAGGCATCGGTGCACGATTGATCAACCAGGGGTTGGCGACAATTCAATCCTGGGGCGCATTAGGCTGTATCTTGACCGGTGACCCTAACTATTACTCCCGATTCGGTTTTGCGGTGTCACCTAACTTCTCGCCAGCGAACGAACCTGCCGAGTACTTCCAACTCAAACTGTTATCCACCACAACGCCAACCGGAACGTTTTCTTTCCATCCTGCTTTTTACGAATAAAACGCTTTAAGAATAGTAGTTTTGAATCCTTGTTAGCCAGGGTTCTGCCCCAACATGGCTTCAGGATAGGAATCCCAAACCAGATTGCATGTTCCTTGAGAGTGATCTTCGCTCCAAACAGTGGGACAATACGGCTGAGGTGCAATCAACATACTCCTCTTATGCTTGCTTAAAGTAAAAAGACCCAGTCACATGAACTACATCAAGATTGCCGTGCCTTTCTTCATTCTCTTGATTGCTATCGAGTTCGTTTACGGCTGGCTAAGGAAACGTAATACCTATCGCGTTAATGACACGATAGGTAGCCTGCAAATGGGCGTGGTGAGTCAGGCAAAAGGGGTGCTGCGGCTCGGTGTATCAGGCCTGGTGTTTGGCTACCTGGTTGAGACCCTCGGAGTGAGTCACTTACCTGCTGATTCAGTCTTATTGTGGATTGTCACGTTTGTCGGCTACGACTGTCTTTACTATTGGAAACATCGTTACGGACATCAGTGGCGCATTATGTGGGCTTCCCACTCGGCTCACCACCAAAGTGAAGAATACAATCTCAGCACCGCACTTCGCCAAACGAGCACAGATTACATCGGCTTTGTCTTCTATCTTCCGCTGTATCTTGCAGGTGTGCCGGTGGAAGTCATTGTATCTGTCGGCAGCCTAAATTTGATTTACCAGTTTTGGGTTCATACTGAACATGTGCGTCGAATAGGGTTCCTCGAATGGGTACTGGTAACACCGTCGAATCATCGTGTTCACCATGCCCGAAACCCAGAGTACATTGATAAGAACTACGGTGGGTTTTTCATCATTTGGGATAGGCTCTTTGGTACCTTTAAAGACGAACAAGCTGAACAACCTTGTGTTTATGGGGTTACCAGGCAATTAGGCAGTTTTAACCCCCTGTGGGCAAATTTTTACGTTTGGTACGATACGTTTCATATTTCACTGGGAACGAGAAAGTGGTCGGATAAAATCAAGGTGTGGTTTAAAGGACCGGGTTGGTATCCCGAAGACTTTCGGCCGTCGAAAGGAGCCGAATGGCAATACCCAAACTTTGACCCGATCATCTCGAATTTTCACAAGGGATACAGTTTTGTGCAGTTTTGGGCTGTCACGCTAATCACTCTCTGGTTGCCGTCAACGCAGGAAGTAATTTCCAGGGATTTTATGCTCGTCGTTTTTTTCTGGTGCATCTTTTCGCTATATGTCCAGGGTACCTTCCTGGAAGGTAGGCGCTATGCGCAGAAACTTGAAGGCATTCGACTCGGCTTACTCATTCTGGGCATTATTCTGGCGCCAAAGTTTTGGCCCAGTGTGACGCCAGGAATTATTAACCTCGCATTAACCTACGCACTCTCAAGTCTTGGTTTGTTTTTTTTCTACGAGTTATTTGCGAACAGAAAGTCGATTGTTTCTGCGCAGGGATAGTTTGATTATTGGTGGGCGCGGGTCTGTTTTATGAGCCTTCTCGAGCACGGGAGGAATTAACCACTTTCCTCATGATCAGCCAAGTACGAGATACCCTCAAAACTGAGTTGAGCTTCTGTTCCAGGTGACTATCTGATGGGTAGCCCCAACACCTTCTCACGCTATCAGTTTAATTTATATTTTATATGTAAAATATCGATTTTATATATAGACTTAAGGTCTATAGTTGCAGATAACAAAATTCATCCCGTTATCGGATATTGAATACAATGACAACGGTATATCAAGTTCTGCGCGAGAGCGTTAGCAAACATGCGTTTAGGCCTTTTCTGCATATTCCCGCGGTGGCCAGCAAGTCTTATGCCGATGGGGCTATTGATTTCAGCTACCAGGAGATGGCCGATTCGGTAGAAGCCCAGCAATTGATCTATAGGGCCGCCGGTTATGGCCTGGGCCATCGCGTGGCACTGGTACTGGATAATCGAAGCGAGTTCTTCGTTCATTGGTTTGCCTTGAATGCCCTGGGGGTGAGTGTGGTCCCCGTTAACTCAGAGATGACCACAGATGAAATCGCCTATCTGTTGGACCACAGCGAATCCTGCCTGGTCATCTCACTCCTCGAACATATTCCTGCTATTGCTGAAGCACTGGCCAGTGCACAGATCAAGCTGCCTTTGCTCGATGCAAACGAGTCGGAACTTATCCCCGCTGCACCCACATCCGCGCTGACGGGAGCGCCTGGTGCCGATACCGAATGCGCACTGCTTTATACCTCGGGCAGTACCGGCAAACCCAAGGGGTGTGTGTTAACCAATGAATACTTTATCGTCTGTGCCCAGTGGTATCGCGGCATGGGCGGCTTATGCCCGGTGGAAGAGGGTGTGGAGCGCCTGTTGACGCCTCTGCCATTGGTGCATATGAATGCCATGGCCTGCTCCAGTATGGTCATGCTGATGACAGGAGGCTGTGTTGTGCAGTTGGATCGCTTCCACCCGGGCAACTGGTGGCAGACCGTACGCGACAGCGATGCCACTATTATCCATTACCTGGGGGTGATGCCGGCTATGTTCCTGAACACGCCCGAACACGCCGAGGATAAAAATCATCGGGTTAAGTTTGGCTTTGGAGCGGGCATTAACCCGCGCCACCACGGGCCCTTCGAAGCGCGCTTTAACATCCCGCTTATGGAAGCCTGGGCTATGACGGAATCCGGCTGTAGCGGAGCGATCATTGCCAATCGTGAGCCAAGGCATATCGGTACCTCCTGTATTGGCTGGCCCAGTGACGCGATAGAATTTATGCTGGTGGATGAACAGGGCATTGAAGTTTCCCCAGGTGACCCCGGTGAATTATTGGTCAGGGCCAGGGGTGATGATCCGCGACGCGGTTTCTTTGTCGAATACCTGAAAAACCCAGAAGCTACTGCCGAGGCCTGGGCGGGTGATTACCTGCATACAGGGGATGTGGTACGCCAGGGCGATGACGGACAGCTGCACTTTGTCGACCGGCGTAAGAATGTCATCCGGCGCAGTGGCGAAAACATATCTGCGCTGGAAGTTGAAGCAACCCTTTCCGAACACCCGATGATCGCCCAGGTTGCAGTGGCACCGGTGCCGGATGAGATGCGCGGCGATGAAGTAATGGCGGCGATAATCCTGCAGGCAGGTATTGCGTCTGAGGAGCCGGTTGCTCGACAGATATTCCAGCACTGCTATGACTCCCTGGTGTATTTCAAGGCACCGGGCTACATCGCCTTCCTGCAGGAGTTGCCGCTTACCGCCTCGCAGAAACCCAAGCGCGCCGAGTTGAAAACACTGTGCCGGGAGTTGGTGGAGCGCAAGGCCTGTTTTGACCTGCGCGACATGAAGCGTCGCCAACACAAGCAGGCCAGGGCATGACAGTGCGACCTCAGCCTTATGAAGGGGTCGCCCTGATAGCCCCGGTGACGGTTCCGTATGTTCGTTATAGCGAACACAGCGCCGCCTGGTTTATTGGCAGTGCCCTTGCGGCCATGTTGCAAAGCAGTGGACTGGAAAAAGATGCTGTCGATGGTTTGTCGGTTTCCAGTTTTACCCTTGCGCCGGACAGCGCGGTAAGCCTGGTAGAGCATTTCGGCTTACAAACCCGCTGGCTTGAACAGGTCGGTGTCGGTGGTGCCTCTGGGGTGGTGGCTATGCGTCGTGCGGCGCGTGCGATACAGTGCGGTGATGCAGATGTTGTGGCTTGTATCGGTGGCGATACTGCTGATCCGCGAAGCTTCACGGGGACCGTGGCCAATTTCAGCCAGTTCAGCAATGACGCGGTTTACCCTCAGGGCGCAGCGGGTCCCAATGCCCCGTTTTCCCTAATAACCCAACGATATATGGATACTACAGGCGCCACCCGCGAGGACTTCGGGCGCATCAGTGTGTCGCAACGCTACAATGCCAATCACTACGCGGGAGCGCTGCTGGGACATAAAACACTGGATATGCAGGGTTACCTGGATGCCCGGCAAGTGGCGGGCCCTCTGCATCTGTTTGATTGCGTCATGCCCTGCGCCGGTGCCGATGGTTTCCTGGTAACCAGTGTAGAAAAGGCGCAGGAGCTGGGCGTTCCCTGGTTGGAGATCCTGTCGGCGGATGAGCGTCACAATGCCTTTGCCGCGGATCCGGTTCAGTTACGTGGTGGCTGGGAACTGTTCGCCGATGATCTTTACAGCGCGGCCGGGGTGAGTCCAAAAGACATCGATTGTCTGCAGACGTATGATGATTATCCTGTAATTGTCATGTTGCAGTTCGAGGGTCTGGGCTTTTGTAAGCCCGGAGGGGGAGCCGCATTTGTGCGCGATACGGTGCTGACCTTTGACGGGGGCGGCTTGCCCCACAATACCAACGGCGGACAGCTGTCGGTGGGCCAGGCGGGCTTGGGCTTTCTGGGTGTGGTGGAATCCATGCGCCAGCTGTTGGGCGCGGCAGATAAGCACCAGGTGCCGGAGGCCAGCCTTGCTATGGTTAGCGGCTACGGTATGGTTAATTATGATCGCGGTCTGTGCAGCGCCGCGGCGATTTTACGCAAAGGGATGTGATATGAGTGTTGGACCGCCGGCCCTTCGATCACCGCAGGGAACCAAGCTGGATGAGCACGCTGTCGAGGGCGAATTAACCCTGCAACAATGCAGTGTTTGCCAGACTGTGCAATATCCGCCACGAGAGTTGTGCCGCCATTGTCTGGGGGACGAACTCAACTGGTCTGCGGTGTCGCGCGGTGGTGACTTGCTGGCGTACAGCGAATTGCAGCACAGTTTGGAGCCCTTCTTTCAGGAACAGTCGCCCTGGCGGCTGGCCTCGGTAAAGCTGGATTGCGGGCCGGTAGTCCTGGCCCGATTGACGGCCAGCTGTCCATCGGGAAATATACGGGTTGAGGTGAGCCACACGACCCTGGCCGGTAGCTGCATTCTGCAGGCCTCTCCGCTTAACATGGAAAACAAACCCTAGGGAGGTTTCATGCGGGAAAGAACCGCTTTGGTAACCGGTGGCAGTACCGGCATCGGTGAGAGTATCTGCAAGCACTTCCTGGAGGCGGGTTATACCGTGTTGAACCTGGCACGTCGGCCAGCGGTCATCGAGTCTGATCGGCTGCACAATTTCTCGGTGGACCTGGCAGATCGGGAAGCCACGCGTGCAGTGGCCGAACGGGTGAAGGAGAACCACGCTGTCGACACCCTGGTGCACAACGCGGGTCTGATCCGCGCGGCCCTGGTTGAAGATGCCCAACTGGAAGACCTGGATTATCTGTCTGAAATTCACCTGGCTACCGGCATCACGCTGTTGCAGGCCTGCCTGCCCACCATGAAAGAAAACAACTTTGGCCGGGTAATTAACATGTCCTCCCGCGCGCTACTCGGGCTGGAAACCCGCACCAACTATTCGGCGACCAAGGCCGCTATTATAGGCCAGACGCGAACTTGGGCGCTGGAGCTGGGCCGTTACGGTATTACTGTGAATGCAGTGGCCCCGGGACCAATTGCGGCAACAGAAATGTTCCACAATGTGTTTAAGGAGGGCGACCCCAAAATCGATGAGATAGCGCAGACTATTCCTATGAAACGGGTGGGCATGCCTTCCGATGTGGCCAGGGCGGTGATGTTCTTGGCGGATGAACAAAATGACTTTATTACCGGTCAAACCCTGTTTGTCTGTGGCGGGGCGAGTCTGGGTTCGCTGGCACTATAGGAGAAAAAGAGATGAGCTATTCAGTGGGCAGACTGGACAAGCTGGTGGAAAAAAACCGGGTACATAGAGATGTCTACACTAACCCGGAAGTGTTTGATCTGGAAATGGAGCGTTTGTGGGGTAGGGCGTGGGTCTACGTTGGCCACGAGTCGCAGGTGAGTCAGGCGGGCGAGTTTATTACCACTAGCATCGGCACCGAACCCGTGGTGCTGTCGCGTGACAAGTTCGGACAAGTCCATGTGCTCTATAACCGCTGTGGTCACAAAGGGGCCAAAGTGGCCGCGCACAAAACGGGTAAAACCAGTATGTTCCGCTGTCCCTATCACGGCTGGAGCTATCATCTGGATGGTAAACTCAACGTGGTTCCCCACGACCGCGGCTACGATGATACCGGCTTCGATAGGGAAGACCCCCAGTTCAGCATGCAGCCTGTGGCCCGTGTGGCCAGTCATCGGGGTTTTGTATTTGCCTCGCTGGCAGGGGATGGCCCCGACCTGAAAACTTTTCTGGGTGCTACCATCGCTACTATTGACAATATGTGTGATCGCTCCCCGGTAGGGAAGGTTGAGGTGGTGGGTAGTAGCCTGCCCTATATGCATGACTGTAATTGGAAGATGTTTATTGAAAACCTCAACGACGCGGTACATCCCATGGTGGCCCATGCTTCGGTGGGACACGCTACCCGTAAGGTAGTAGATGGCCTGCCCGAGGGTGCACCCACACCAGGTGAGGCTGAAATCATTTCCCCCTTTGGTGGCTCCTACGAATTTTTTGATAGCCTGGGTTGTCGCACTATGCCCTTCGGTCATAGCTTCATGGGTGGCAAGGGCAGTATTCACAGTTCCTACTCCGAAATTCCCGGCTACATGGAGAGCATGGTGGCGTCCTACGGGCAGAAAAAGGTAGACGAGATACTGTCGCAAAACCGCCACAACACCACGGTCTATCCGTCCTTTACTCTCAAGGATGCGGTGCAGGTCGCACGGGTGTGTCGCCCCATTGCTGTGGACAAAACACTGATAGAAAGCTGGCACTTCCGCCTGGTGGGTGCGCCAGAGGAAATGCTGCACCGCACGATTACCTATTCCCGACTCATCAACTCCCCAGCTTCCATGGTAGGACCCGATGACTGGGATTGCTATGAGCGCATGCAGAATTCCCTGCAGTCCGAATCGGCGCATTGGGTAGATATGCGACGCTTTATCGGGCAGGAAAAACTCGAGGGTGATGTGACGGTGTCCCCGGGTACCAGTGATCAGGCCTCAAGGAACCAGTACAAGGCCTGGAGTGCCTACATGACAGGGGAGGTGGCCTGATGTTGACGGCAAGCAAGAACGAAGCATCTGACCTGCGGGAAATCGAAGCCTTCCTGTACCGGGAAGCCGATTTGCTGGATGCCGGTAACCTGCGCGCCTGGCGCGATCTGTTTACTGAAGACGGCACCTACTGGTTGCCCGTTTCTCCGGACCAGGATGATCCTCTGGGTCACATCTCCATCATTTACGAAGACAAAATGATGATGGCGATCAGGGCCGAAAACTTTGGTCATCGCCTGGCGGCCTCCATGCAGTATGCGGTTCGTAGTTCCCACATAGTCGCCAACACCCGCCTGCAGGAGCGCTCCGCGGATGGCAGTGAGATAGTGGTCAAATCTAATTTCCAGGCAGTGATTTACTACCGGACCCAGAGCGTGTACGCCGGTACCTGTACTCACAAGCTGCGCCGGGAGGAAAGTGACTGGCGTATCGTGCAAAAGCGGGTTGATCTCATCAACTGCGATGCGGATCATAAATCCATCGTCATCTATATCTGATCCGAAAGTCATGCTGTACCTGAGATTGCCGGGACGTCGCCTGCATAGTCTGTCGCCAATAGAAGATAGCGCCCTTCAACACTCGGTCGCCCACAAAGCTAGAGTAAAATTCATTGGACCAGGCGCCCCCTTCAGTTCAATAGAGGTTTTGAAACGATTGCTGTCGGGTGCCCCTGTTTTGAACTCGACTTCGATCAGTTTGGGTAGGACAGGACGATCGAGTCGCTGGTGCTAGGTTAACTTATAAATCCGTTTTACGTTTTCCCCTAAAAATTTTTGTCGGTCAGCAGCTGACAAGGGTTCAACAAAGTTGGTCAGGGCATCTACCCATGTATGGGGATGATCAGGGTGGGGGTAATCGGTTGCCCACATAAAATTGTCAGCACCGACGTGAGCGATGGTATGCGGTGCAGTGGTCTCGTCAGGATCGCCAGAAATGAAACACTGTTCGCGAAAATAGTCGGATGCAGACCTTCTTTTACCAACGGCATTCATGGCATCTGTATATGCGTCAAGTCGATCCAGCATGGCGCCAATCCAGCCACACCCAACTTCCAGAATACCAAGTTTTAAATGGGGGAATCGATCCAGCGTCCCAAGCGCCATGTAGGATATCACCACCTGTTGGACAACACTGCGCAGCCAGATCATCTCACCCCAGGCACGACCCTGCCTGGGCCACTTGAATATGCCGTCGGCTGCGCCGTGGGGAATGAAAGTTGGATGAATAGTAATAGGTACATCCAGCTCCTGACATTTTGCGTGCAGTATGTCGTGCTCTTCAGCGCCATGAATAATCCCTTTGTGATTAAACGGATTAACCCAGGCGCCCCGGCAACCTTCCTTTACCGCGCGTTCCAGCTCCGCGGCTGAACCTTCCGGATCGAGAAGGGTTAGTTGGGCAATAGGAATTAATCTGCCCCCTGAATCCTTGCAGAATTCCGCAATCCATCGGTTGTAAGCCCGTGCATACGCAAGGCTGATCTCCGGGTCGTCTAGCTCACATTCCCATAACAATCCGATAGTAGGATACAACAGGCAATGGCTCAGATTTTCCTGATCCATTAGGGACATGCGCTCCTCTGGGTTGCTTGAGCCAAAAGGCATGTTCTCGGAATAGCGGCGGTCAGGTCGAGGGCGCATATCTTCTTCACCCATGGCTCCCAACAATCCAAGGCTGCCTTTTACACTTCGTTTTGACGGTTTACCGTTGATTTCCAGATATTCGAATCCGTCGTTATCAACTTTAATTCTCAACGCCCGGTCCTTGTATTTATCCTCCAAATAGGTCTCCCACAAATCTGCGGGTTCGAGGATGTGACCGTCGGCATCAACCGTACCGTCGTAGGGGAATTTTTTGATTTCGTATGCCATGAATCATCTCCGTGCAGTCGATCAATCCATCTTGATGATCTGTAATCTCAAGGCTAACACCATTGCCAAGAATGATTGGAGCAGAAACAGCCCCATCCTCTGAAACTAAGGGTTATGGGCCTCCCACTGACCACGAAGCAACCCATAGTTTTCGCTGTCTTCCAATATGCCCCATTTTTCGACGTGATCGCGACTTGTTCCTTCGTGTAAAAAGCCCGCGTTCGCTAAAACTCGCCCCGATGCAGGGTTGCGTGAGAAGTGACGAGCATACAAGCGGGCCAGATTCAGGCTAGAAAATGCGAACCTAACAATAAGTTGGGTGGCTTCAGAACAGACGCCTTGACCCCAAAAAGGCTTGCCAATCCAATAGCCGATCTCGGCCTGATGGCCCTGCTCGATACTCATTAAACTAATGGCACCCATCAAGGCAGAGTCGTGTTTGCGGGTTATGGCAAAAGGAACCAAAAGACCCTGCTGATAAGCAGTAGGGTGATGTTCGATCCATGATTCTGCCATACCATCCTCATAAGGGTGTGGAATGTTCGTTGTAGTGTCAGCTATTTCAAAGGCACCCGCAAGCTGTTGCACGGCAGCAGCATCTGACGGCAGAAAGCCTCTGAGAAATAGGCGGTCACTTTCCAAAACAGGCATCGTCATTCCTGATTGACGATGTAGTTCAAAAGCTCAGCCACCTGCTCAGGGGTTGTTGCCCAGGCTTGTGCGGCGGCATCAACTTCTTTCAAAGGGTGGATAATGTCTCGGTCATGAAGCGTGATGTAAGGCGTACCTATCGCTGCACAATAACCGGCATCGAAAGCCGCGTTCCATTGTTTGTACTTGTCACCAAATCTTATAACTGCGATATCGCAATTTTTAATCTGGGTCTTGGTTCGGATTGAATTTACTTTGGCTGACTTATGGTCTCGCCAGAAACCCACCTCTTCAGCTCCCAGAACATCACCTGCAGCATCACTTGCTTCATGATTGGTGACGGCTGAAGAAAAGGTGCACCCGTTACCTTTGCAGGCCGTAATAATTTTTTCTCTCCAGTCTGTATGTATTTCGCCTGAGAGATAGATATGCAGACTCATTTGATTTCCTTGGGTTTCTAAAAGCAGCTTAAAGCGCCATTCCGGCGTTCTCCAGTGGTATCATAGCATCAGGGTACATCAACCTTCGGCCCATCGGTTTTGGCGTTTATAAATTTTTCATCATTGGCGGTTTCAATTCTTCGTTGGTGTTTAAGACCATAGTATTGATATCTCTAGTAGGAACACAATATGACAATCCTGTCTCAATTTCTCAGCAAACTAAAAGCTAAGCCAAAAACGCTGGAAGAACAGCTCTCCGAGCTCGATCAACTACCGGTAGAGGCGCTAGTAGCTATTGCTGCGGAAAACGAGAGCGATGTGTTTCGTCGGGCGGCCATTGCCCGGCTCGACTATGGGCCAGCGCTAATCGGCCTCGCTTTTGACAAAGCAATTGCCAGCGTGCAACAAGGTGTGCAACAAAACGCCCGACAGCGTCTTGCGGAGCTGGCAGATCAAG
>OCVR010000166.1_pt1 | contig 54954 bp, 52 predicted proteins | sample 1539091 | NCBI WGS metagenome assembly OCVR01 (sample SAMEA3355530, study PRJEB22509) | marine metagenome | biome: marine; feature: coastal ocean; material: water | place: USA | collected 2010-08-07 | depth 16 m | reverse complement strand
GATATGAAGTTGCTATTTTTTTATTTGCTAGCCGCATATTTTTTTTATTATCAGGAGCAGCAATAGAAAGTCTGCATTTGGAAAATCCTAAATCTAAAACTTTGACAGTATTATTTTTTTTAAATAAAGTCTTCTCTATTAGGACGTTCTCTCCGACAATTGCAAGATCAGCATCTCCATTAGAAACTAAAGAGGGTATGTCATCATCTCTCACAAATAGAATATCTATTGGAAGATTGTTTGATTTTGCTAATAATTTATCTCCTTTAGTTGAGAAATTAATCCCAGATTTTTTAATTAAATCTTTGCTTTGATCTGATAACCTTCCACCTTTCTGAATAGCTATTGTCAGTCTATTTTTCATTATTAATCCTTTTAAGTATTTTTTGATAACCTTTATAAGGTTCATTTGTTAGAAATCTTGCCACCCTAGTAATTGTTGTGGTACTTGCATTTAGTTTTGCAGCTATTTCTCTGTAAGACATTTCATCCCTATACAGAAGTTGAGCAACTGCCCATCTTTCATCAAGAGCTTTTAATTCAGCTGGTGTACAAAGGTCATTTAAAAATTCATCAACCTCTGATTTAGTTTTAAGTAGCAGTATTGCTTGGTTAAGTTTTTTCATGTGTCGTAGTGTAGTACTATGATGATACAAAGTAAATAAAAATAAAGGTGCAATTGCACCTTTATTAATTAGATAATTTTAATTATCGTTTGATATCCAAAGAGGAAGTACAGCAATCAACAAACCACTTAAATAGAACATCCACCCACCTAGTGATGCAAGCATATTTCCACTTTTTGTATTTTCAATAAATTGTAATGATCCAGCTCCAATATCTAAATCTCCATTAGCCATATCTAATGCGGCTAATGCCCCAGCATGACCCTCATAGGTTCCGTTTATCCATCCTGATAGATTTAAGCCTAATAAAAATACTGATACAGCAAAAGCTGTACATATAACTCTTGCTAATACATTTGCATTCTTTTCTATCATCACGCTAGAGAATCTAGCAGCAATCCAAACAGCAACAACTGTTGCTAAAAATACTGTTGCATTGGCACCTCTGGCGCCGGCAAATGTTTCCCATAGCGATATTTCAATAGCTACACTTTGTAATATATCCATAATTTCTCCCTTATTATTAAATATTAATGTACTTTTATATCACATATTATAGTAGATGAGAACCATTCTCATTTAGAATGAATTTTTTATAACAGATACAATTTCAAGATGTGGAGTGTTTGGGAACTGATCAAATATCTCTATATTTTCTATTTTATAATCAGAAAGCATCTTTAAATCTTTTATGTACGTTTCATAATTACAAGAAATATAAATAATATTTTTAAACTTCTTTAATAGAGGTATTACATCTTCACCAAGCCCAGATCTAGGTGGGTCAACAAGAATATGAGAGAAATTATAGTCAGTAATATCAATACTAGCCATTCTTCTAAATATTCTTCCATTAAAAGCTTCTGAAATTTCTTCTGCTGAAAGTCTTGCATGCTTAATGTTTTTAATTTTTTGGTCAGAGATTGATTTGGTTATGCATTTTATGGATTGTCTATTGCTTTCTGTTGCAAATACGTTTTTAAAAATTGAAGACAAGGGAAGGGTAAATGTTCCAGAACCACAATATAACTCAAGCAAATCAAATGGCTCATCAATGTATTCAATTGCCTTATCTATCATTTTAGGCATATGAAAATGATTAGGTTGATAAAATGATTGATCAGTTTGATACAAGATTGAATTATTAACACTTATATTATCAATCAATAATTCTGAGCCAGTTGAAAATAGCTCTTTTCTTGCCCTGATATTAATATCAATATTCAATTGATCTGCTAACTCAGATGCTTTTTGTTTTAAATTATCATTTAGAAGCTTGTGATAGATTAAGGATATTAATAGATGGTCATTTCTATTTGTCCTAAAATTTATTTGAAATAACTTATTATTCAGTTCAAGATTGTTATTTATACAATCTATTAATTTGGGCATTATATTTTGAATGGATGGTCTTGCTATAGCAAATGAGCGAAGCTCAATTTTCTTTCCATGCGAATCATACATGGTATAAAAACCATTCTTATACCCAAATTCACATCGAGACCTATATCCATTTGCAGGACTATGGTTTATTAGAATATCGCCACTAAAGTGATTGCCAATAAGATCTAAGGCACGTGTAAATTTATCCATATTTAACTAAGTATTATTGAGGTTATAAAATATATTATGCTAATAAATGTTATATTGAGTACTAAGAATAAGATAATAAGCCTAACTAAAGTTACTTTTTTTATATCATCCTCTAGTTCAGATTTTGATCTTATACCTAAAAATGAATTAAATATTCTCTTTAACCACATACTATGACTGAAATAATTAATATTACTAAATCAGCAGAAGAATACCTTTCAAATTTATTGAAGGATAAGAATGAAGAAAATCTTTCTGTAAGAATTTTTATATCTGATCCTGGTACGCCAAAAGCTGAAACCTGTTTGGCATATTGTAAACCAGATGAAGCTGAACCAGATGATGTGATTATTGAATTAGATCTAATGAATGTTAATGTTGAAAAAAGAAGTATTCCTTTTCTTGTTGATGCGGAAGTTAACTTTGACAATGATACATTTGGAGGACAATTAACTATAAAGGCTCCTAATGCGAGACTGCCTAATATTTCACCAGATAGTCCTGCAGAAGATAGGATCAATTACGTGATTTATAATGAAATTAATCCAATGCTTGAATCCCATGGAGGAGAGGTAAGTTTAATTGAATTTACCAATACTGGTGTTGCAATTCTTCAATTTGGAGGTGGGTGTCAAGGGTGTGGAATGGTTGATGTTACTTTAAAAGATGGAATAGAAAAAACTCTTATAGAGCAGATTCCTGAGCTTAAGTCTGTAAAAGACTCAACCGATCACTCTATTGACGATAATGCTTTTTATAAAAGTTAAACTTGCTTAATTGAAATAATTACACCAAAGTTCGGATGGTCAAAATAGTGTATTTCGTTATCAAAGATTCTTTTTTCTTCCTCTATGAAAATATTTATTTCCTCTTCGATCATGTCTTCTTGTCTAATATCTAAACTTTTTGTATCTGTATCTAAAATTAGATAATTATTCTGCTTATTAAGGTTTAAGTTAAGTTTTATCAATTCATCTTCTTCGCGATCTTTATTAATTATCCTTTCTTCATAACTATCTATATATTTAAGATCCTCATTTTCATTGTTAATTTTCTGATAGCCTAGATATGCTTTCAGATCAACATGCATGAATCTATTCCTATAAAATTTTAAATAATAACCATAATTTTTATCTTGATTTTCTTCAAATAAAAAAACAGATTCGGATGATATCGGTATATTCTGGATCCAGCTATAGCTGTCCAAAACTTCGTAAGATTCTGTAATTCGAAGTTTACGATTAATTTTTTTTAGTCTTTCAAGGTTGCCATTCTTTCTAAACCATAAGCCTGGGTTGGGTAATATATAACTTTCTTCTTTATCGGCATCACGATTTTTGTTTAAAGTTATATTAGAAAGGAGTCCGGAATACCAAAGATCTTTTATAGGCTTATTTATAATATTTTTATTAATGTATATTTTTTCATCAAAAAACTTAATTATATTTCCAGATGGCAGCTCCATAACTTCTTTAAATAATTCCTTGGGTTGATTATCAAGATGTTTAAAAATTATTAGCTCTATCTTATATTGATTTAAATCAGATGATTCAGCACTTAAGCCAGTGCTTATTAATAATAAAACAGTAACTAAATATCTAAATAATTTCATTAATTAAATTAAATACCATATTTCTTCGTTTTGTAATACATGATTCCTCTTTATCAATAATAAACTTATTATCTTTATTGATTGAATAATTATTGGGTTCTTTTGTAACTAGTGTCAATATTCTATCGAAGATATCTTTTTTAACTTTTGTTGATAGCAATAAAGATGTTTTTACAGAGCTAGAAGTAATTTTTAATATTCCTGTTTCTTTTATTAATAATGATATGTGCGCGTTATTTATAAGGTTGGAAACTTCATCTGGAAGGGGGCCACATCTATCCTCAAGATTTGATGAAATTAGTTTTAGTTCATCTATATTAGTAATATTATTGATAGATTTATATATTTTTAATCTTTCAAGTGCTGATGGCAAATAGGTATCACTAATATATGTAGAGTCATAGAAATTAATTTCAGTTTGAATTAAATCTTTTTCATCATTTTTTTTGAACTTGTTTAAAGCATTTTTTAACATTGAAAGATACAAATTTATTCCAACAGAATTAATGTGTCCACTTTGCTTATCACCAAGCATTTCACCACCACCGCGTATTTCTAAATCTTCTTGGGCAATAAAAAATCCAGATCCAAGTTTTGACAGTCTTATGATTGAATCTAATCTATCTCTAGCAATTTTTGATAAATCTGGAACTGGTATTAAAAAATAACAATAGCCTTGTTTTGCTGATCTCCCGACCCTTCCTCTTAGCTGATGTAATTGAGATAAACCAAAATTTTGAGAATCTAGAATAATTATTGTGTTTGCATTTGGAATATCCAATCCCATTTCAACAATTGTTGTACATATCAGAACGTCTAACTCTCCGATATCAAATCCCGTCATAACGTCACTGATATCTTGTTTATTTAACTTGCCGTGAGCAATTCCTACATTTAGGTTAGGTAAAAGTTTTTGTATCTCATCTTTGAGCATTCCCATTTTTGAAATATCGTTCTGTACGATAAAACATTGACCGCCTCTCAATTTTTCTCTTGATATTGCCTCTTTTATCAATTGTTGACTTTGTACTTTTAAAAAAGATTTTATACTTATTCTATTTTTTGGTGGGGTATGAAGAAATGAAAACTCCTTTAAGCCAGAAAATATAAAATTCATTGTTCTTGGAATTGGGGTTGCGGATAAATATAGAATATGGATATTCTCTTGCTTGCTTTTAATTACATCCTTTTGCTTGATGCCAAATTTATGTTCTTCATCCACAATCAATAAACCAGTATTTTTAAAAATTATTCCTGATGTAAATAGAGCATGAGTCCCAATAACAATATCAATATTATTATTATTAAACCTTTCTATAATATCTTTCTTATCAATCATTTTTGTATGTCGCGTTAAAAGCTTAATATTTACTGGAAAGGATTTAAATCTTTCTAGAAATGATTCGTAATGTTGATCAGCTAGAACTGTTGAAGGGCATAATACTATCACTTGCTTTTCAGAATGAACGGCTATGTAAGCAGCCCTCATAGCAACCTCGGTTTTGCCAAAGCCAACGTCACCACATAAAACTCTATTCATTGGTTTTATTAAGCTAATATCTTTCTTAATAGAATTAACAGCTTCAAGTTGATCATCAGTTTCTTTGTATGGAAACTCATCATTAAACTTAGAAAAATCTTCATCTGATATTCGTAAAACTGCTGATTCTGCTACTTGTCTTCTCGACTCGATATCTAATATTTCTGCAGCATGGTCATATGCACGTTTTGTTGCTTTTTCTTTATTTTTTAACCATTTTGTAGATGACAATGAATCTAAAAGCATATCCTCAAGACCAATATTTTTATGGTACTTTGAAACTAAATCTATACTTCTTAGGGGTACATATAGTGATTCATTTGATGAATAAATAATCTTTATATATTCATTAGATATATTATTTGCGGTAACAATCTCAAGACCTTCATATCTACCTAAGCCATAGTTCTCATGGATAACAAGATCACCTTTATCAAACATAATATTTTTATCTTGTTTTGATCTAAATGATGTATTTTTTTCTTCATGTTCAACATATGTGTCTATAAAATATTCCCTATGTGCTACAAGTAGGTTATTTTGTTTTGAATAATAGGGCCTAATAATTCTTGAGTTGATTATATTTAATCCTTCTTTTGCATTTTGAATATTAGTTATTTCATTAATATTTGGTATAAATCTTTTAAGAAGCAATTCATACTCACTAGATATTGATGTTGAAAGTACTATCTTTTTTTTATCATTGCTTGGTATTGAATTTTTGAGATCTTCAAAATCTTTATATGGAAAATTATTACTTTCATCGTTATTAAATAATTCTATTTTATCTAAGTGAGAGGTAATAATATCTTTTGATATAAACATATCTTTTGGTTCTAAAATTGGTCTCTGATTATCTATATTTTCATCCTCAAAGCGTTGAAATATGAATTCTTGATACTCATTAACAGATTCATTTGTAAAGCCTGTACTTTTGATAAATTTATAGTCATCAAAAAGGTCAAAAAAATTAGAATGAGTTTTTAAAAAGAATGGTAAATATATTTCAGAACCTTCAGGGTTTATACCACTGTTTAATTTTTGAAAAATTTCACAAAGCCTTTCATCATTATGTTGAAAGTACTCTCGCCAATTATCCTTAAATATTTTAATGGATAATTTATCTAATGATGGAATTGACCCTTTTGATATATTAAAGCTATTAATCTTGTCGATAGAGAGTTGTGAGTCAGGGTCAAAATATCGTATTGATTCTATATGATCATCGAATAGTTCTACTCGAAGAGGGTTCTTGTATATAGGCGTGTATATATCAGCTATACCTCCTCTTAATGAATATTGGTTTATCCCATCTATTTTATTAGTTTTTAAATAATTTAGAGAGCTGAGTATCTCCTCAAGATTAGTAATTGAGAGCTTATCTCCAATATTAAATGTTTTTACTGATTCAAAAAATCCAACTGTTGGATAGATTTCAAATAAGTTTTTTACTGTTGTTATTAATATATTTTTTTTTGAAGATAGTGAGTTAAGTATTGTAAATCTATCTATTAATATATTTTCAGGTGTTGAGAAATGGTCATAAGGCAAAATTTCATTTTCTGGAAAATGATTGATCTCACCATCACTTAAATATAAAGATAGCTCATTGGTGATAAATTTTGCTTCTTTATTATCATTTACAACCAAACAGATGGACTTTTGTGATTGCTGATAATATTTGCACAATTCATATGCATTTGATTGATTTAATTTTTGATTCATTGATTATGTAAATTAGTTACAATTTAACAGCGTTATTTGTATAATATTCGGCGTATTCTAACAATCAATTATATATAAAGGTAATTATGGATTTAAATTTTTCAAAAGAAGATATTCAATTTAGAGATGAGGTTAGGGATTGGCTTAATAATGGAGGCTATCCTGAACATGTAAAATATAAACAAGACAATGATGAGGCGTTAACCAGGCAAGATATGGTTGATTTTCACAAAGCTGTATCAGCAAAAGGTTGGATGGGTTATAACTGGCCAGTTGAATATGGTGGAACAGGCTGGACTCCTACTCAATTGTATATTTACAATCAAGAGTTTGGTAAGGCAGGATGTCCTCCATTACTAGCTTTCGGTGTAAGTATGGTTGGGCCTGTTATATATACTTTTGGCAATGATGAGCAAAAGAAAAGATTTTTACCAGATATTCTTGAATTTAATACTTGGTGGTGTCAAGGCTACTCTGAACCTGGTTCAGGTTCTGACCTAGCTTCACTTAAAACCAAGGCAGTTCGTGACGGCGATCACTATATTATTAATGGCTCTAAAACATGGACAACTTTAGCACAAAGTGCTGACTGGATTTTTGTACTAGTTAGAACCGAATCAACAGGAAAAAAACAAGAAGGTATTTCTTTTATCTTGGTTGACATGAAGACTCCAGGTATTGAGGTTAAGCCAATAATAACAATTGATGGAGAACATGAAGTGAACTCTGTATTCTTTACAGATGTAAAAGTACCTGCTGAAAATATTATAGGTGAAGAGGGCAAGGGTTGGACCTATGCCAAGTTCCTTCTTGCTCATGAAAGATTTGGTATTGCTGCGATTGGTACCTCGATGAGACAACTAGCTAAACTTAAAGAAGTTGTTTCTGACTTAGATAACTCTGAATTAAATAAAAAAGTTGCTGAAGTTGAGTTATCTATTTCTGCGCTTGAACTTACTGAGCTAAGGCTCTTATCTGCCCTAGAAAATGGTGGTAACCCAGGTGCTGAATCTTCAATTTTAAAAATTAAAGGAACTGAAATTCAACAAAGACTCACTGAAATATTTGTTGAAGCTGCTGGAGAATATGCCCTTATGTACCCTGGTGCGCATGGTTATGGTTCAAATGATAAACCTTCAGGACCAGAGTTTGCTGCTGCTTCATTATCTAAGTATTTAAATATGCGAAAAACATCAATATATGGTGGAAGTAATGAAATACAAAAGAATATCATTTCAAAATTTGTATTAGGAGTATAAGAATGAATTTAAATTATAGTGAAGAACAAACTATGCTTCGTGAACAAATTCAGAAATTTTGTGAAACTGAGTATGATTTTTATAAAAGAGAAGATGTTGTTAAATCTGATAATGATTTTGACGAAAATGTCTGGGCGCTTTTTGCTGAACAGGGCTGGTTATCTATGCCTTTTTCAGAAGAATCTGGCGGTTTTGGTTTTGGACCAATTGAATTATCAGTACTATTTGAAGAGTTTGGTAAGGCTCTGGTTATAGAACCATATTTATCAACAGTTGTTCTTTCTGGAACTTTATTGGATAAGTCTAATTTTTCAGGAAAGGCTGATGTAATCCAGTCAATATGCGAAGGTTCAATGCACGTCTCACTTGCATATGCTGAGGCGGCTAAGTCCTATGAATATAACTCACCATCATGTTCGCTATCATCTGATATGAAGCTTAATGGTACAAAAACATTAGTATTAAATGGCTCAAATGCTGCAAAAGTTATTGTTACTTGCATGAAAGATGATTTACTAACTTTAGTTATAGTAGATACTAACTCTGAAGGTGTTTCGCAAAACTCATTTAAAACTATTGATGGACAGTCTTGCTCTGAAATTACATTTGAAAATGTAAGCTTATCTGCTGATTCTATAATATCTTCAGGTGATGAAGCTTCAACTTTACTTAAAGATGCTTTAAATTTAGCCACTTTGTGTGTAGGCGCAGAAGCAGTTGGTTGTATGACATCTTGCTATCTTAAAACTGTAGAATATACAAAAGGTAGGGATCAATTCGACCAACCTATATCTAATTTTCAAGTCTTACAACATAGAATGGTAGATATGTTTATTGAAAGTGAATTAGCAAAATCTTTACTTTTTAAAGCCATGCTTGAAGTTGATGTAGATTCAGAAGAAAAATATAAACATGTTTCAGCTTTAAAGGCTCATGTAGGGAAATCTGGTAAATTGTCTGCACAAGATGCAGTTCAACTCCATGGTGGAATGGGCGTCAGTGATGAAATGATGATAGGCCATTATTTAAAAAAGATGATATCAATCGATGCATTATTTGGTAATGCTGATCATCATCTAGCCTTATTTTCTAAATAAATATCTTACACAAAAGTTTTATAAAAATTAATGTATTTTTTTAACACTTTTGTGTATTTTTTTAATGCTTTTATTGTTTTTTTTATCTAAAATAAATTCATAATCTAAATTATTTACATAATTATGTCAGACATTAAAGACTCAACTTTTCAATCCACCAAACGACAAGATAGAATTCTTCCTGATGACTCATTTGGAGACTGGAAGTGGAGAGAGGGTCTTGCTGAAATGATGGTACCCATTGTTGGTGATCTTTATAGAAATGGTATAAATATCCTTATTTATGGAAAATCTCTTGTAAATCAATCACCTGTAGAAATAATGAGAGCTCATAGGTTTGCGAGGCAATCTGATGATAATGAATTAAGTGAACTTGAAACCTTTCCTATTCTTCAATACCTATCGCAAATAAAGATGGCTGATTGCGAGATTGATGTTGGTGAGTTAGCAGTAAGATATCCAGATTTTTCAAATTTGAAATCTGATGCATCAAATTTACCAAGTTATTTAAATACAGAATTATCTGATGTTATTGATATGGCATCTAATAGACCAGATCACCCAAAAGACATAGTTCTTTATGGTTTTGGAAGGATTGGCAGGCTTGTTACCAGAATGATGATTCAAATGACTGGCCCTGGTAATTATTTTAGATTGAGGGCAATAGTTATTAGAAAAGCATCTGATGATGATATATATAAAAGAGCTAGTTTACTCTCCAGAGATTCCGTTCATGGATCATTTGATGGAACGGTTAGGGTTGATGAGGCTAATTCCGAATTAGTCATTAATGGAAACCCTGTAAAGGTTATATATGCATCCAGTCCAAGTGATGTTAAATATAGTGACTATGACATTAATAACCCAATTGTTATCGATAATACTGGTGTCTGGAGAACAGAAGAAGCGCTTGGGTTGCATTTAGAGTCTGGGGCTTCTCATACTTTATTAACAGCACCTGCTAAAGGGGATATCAAAAATATTGTTTTTGGCATTAATGATAAAACTTTGACTGATGATAGGATTATTTCGGCTGCCTCATGCACAACAAATGCAATTGTTCCCATTTTACAAGTAATTAAAGATGAGTATGGCATTAGTGGTGGACATATAGAAACGGTTCATTCCTATACCAATGATCAAAATTTAATTGATAATTTTCATAAAGGAGATAGAAGAGGTAGAGGCGCTCCTTTGAACATGGTAATCACCTCAACCGGAGCTGTGGCAGCTGTTGCCAAAGTTATTCCAGAACTTGCTGGCAAACTAACAGGAAATGCAATTAGGGTCCCAACACCTAACGTTAGCTTAGCTATACTTTCTTTAGTTTTAGACTCAGAGGTAACCAAAGAGGGTGTTAATGACTATCTTAAATCAATGGCTTTTCATTCAAAATATAGAGAAATTATAGGTTTTGTGAACTCACCTGAAATTGTGTCAACTGACTTTTACTCCAGTCCTTTTGCTTCAATTGTTGATTCACAGGCAACAATCACAAGTGGTAATAGAATCACTTTGTATTGTTGGTACGATAATGAATATGGTTACTCTAAACAGGTTATTAATTTAACTAAGAAAATAGCTAATATAAAATTACAAAGATTGCCTAAACCAATTGAGTAAAACTATAGAATCGTTAAGGTTTTAGTTTTATAATCACCTCGTTTTTAATTGATTATTCTTACTTAAGGCATAGCGCACGTGATTAAAATAAAAAAAGGCTTAGATCTACCTATTTCAGGCACGCCTTTACCTGTAATAACAGATACACCAACTGTAAATTCAGTTTCACTTCTTTCTAATGATTTCATTGGAATGAAGCCAACTATGTTAGTAAAAACTGGAGATCTTGTTAAAGTTGGGACAAAAATTTTTGAAGATAAAAAAAATCCAGGTGTATTTTTTACCTCTCCAGCTGGTGGAACTATTTCATCTATCAACAGAGGAGATAAAAGAAAGTTTTTATCTGTTGAAATTGATATCAGTGCTGATGAAGAATATATTAATTTTAATTACGAGAATAATGAGTCGAGTTTAAGAAATTTACTTATTGAATCTGGTTTGTGGAACGCTTTCAGAACCAGGCCTTTTAATAGGACACCATCAATTGATGCTATACCTGATGCGGTATTTATAAATTGTTGTGATACTAATCCTCTTTCAGTTGATCCTTATGAAATAATAAATTCTGATCACAAAAATTTTGAATTAGCATTAGATGCCCTCAAGATTTTATTTAAAAGCCCACTTCATCTTTGCTATCAGAATGCTAATTTCAATACTGCAAATGATGGAATTAATTACCATCAATTTACAGGACCTCATCCAGCAGGTTTATCTAGTACACATATTAGTAGTATTTATCCAGTTAATCTGAATAGAACTGCTTGGACAATAAGCTATCAAGATATTCTTTCTTTTGGTCATCTTTTAAATACCAATATGCTTAGAACACATAAAACTATTGCCATAGGCGGACCTTCTGTTCACGAGCCTTCTATGATAAATGCAAGAATTGGTGGCAACTTAGATCAATTAACTGCAGGAAAAATTAATGATGGGTCTAGAGTTATATCTGGATCTATTATTTTTGGTCATAAATCTGAAGGGGTTATGAGTTATCTTGGTTTTTATGATTCACAAATTTCAGTTATTCCTGATACTGCTAACGATATTTTCATGAACTGGTTGATGCCTGGAAATGAATTACATTCCAAGCTTAATGTATTTGTTTCAGCTTTTAAAAAGCCAAAGGATTTTATCTTTAATACATCTGTTAATGGTGGTGACAGAGCTATAGTGCCGGTTTGCTCATATGAAGAAATCATACCAATGGATATGTTGGTAACACAACTACTCAAGTCATTGGTTGTGTCAGACATTGAAATGGCTGTAGACCTTGGTATGCTCGAATTAGCGCCGGAAGATTTGGCTTTATGCTCATATGTTTGTCCTAGCAAATATGACTATTCATCAATTTTGTTAAACAATTTAAATAAACTTTATTTAGAACAATGAAAATATTAAGAAATTACATCAATTCAGTAAAGCCAAGTTTTGTTGGTGAGGGCAAATATTCTAAATGGTTTCCATTATTTGATGCTGTAGAAAATTTATTCTTTTCTACACAAACAAAAACCGCTAATCCTGTTCATGTTCGAGATGCTATAGATATTCAAAAAGTAATGGTTACAGTATGGCTTGCAACATTTCCAGCTATGTTTTTTGGGATGTATAACCTTGGATCACATTCTTTAGAATACTTAGATTCAATAAATCAATTAAATACAGGGGACTGGCATCATTATATTGTTAGTTTAGTTGGCTATGATTCATCTAGTTTCGTTGCCAAAATGTGGTTTGGTGCTGCATATTTTATGCCCATTTACATAACAGTTTTTGTTGTCGGTATTGGGTGGGAAGCTGTTTTTGCTATTGTTAGAAAACACGAAATTAATGAGGGTGCTTTTGTATCTACTATTTTATTTTCATTAAGTTGCCCACCTGATTTGCCTTTATGGCAAGCGGCAATGGGTATTACTTTTGGTCTTGTAATCGGTAAAGAGATATTTGGTGGAACTGGTAAGAATTTTCTCAATCCAGCACTAACAGGTAGAGCATTTCTTTATTTTGCATACCCATCTCAAATTTCAGGTGACAAAGTCTGGATTGCTGGTTTGGCTGATAATAATATTGTTGCTGAGGGTTATAGTGGAGCAACTGCTCTTGGTGTTGCGGCTGAAAGTGGTATGCCAGGTATTCTTAATCAATACACTTGGATGGATTCATTTTTAGGATTTATACCAGGTTCAGTTGGTGAAACGTCAGTAATAGCAATAGGAATTGGTCTGGTAATATTGCTTGTTACTAAAGTTGCTTCATATCGAATCATACTTGGTACTTTTGCTGGTATGATTTTTATGTCTTCAATACTAAATATTATAGGATCTGACACAAATCCAATGTTTTATGTCCCATGGTATTGGCATGCAGTTATCGGAAGTTTTGCATTTGGATTAGTTTTCATGGCAACAGAGCCAGTCTCTGGGTCTGGTACTAATACTGGTAGGTGGATATATGGAATTGTTATTGGCATAACAGTTATCCTGATTAGGGTTATTAATCCTGCATTCCCTGAAGGAATGATGCTGGCAATACTATTTGCCAACCTATTAGCACCAGTTATAGATCATATGGTTGTAATGTCGAATATAAAAAGAAGGAGAGCATTAAATAATGAATGATTCAGTTACTAAAACTCTTGGTGTTGCATTTGTAATATGCTTAGTTTGCTCATTAGTTGTCTCATTTGCTGCAGTTAGCCTGCGTGATATACAAAAAGAAAATGCAACTAATAACCAAAGCATAAAAATTTTACAAGCTGCAAAAATTTATGACAAATCGATAGATGTTAAAACACAATTCAGTAAACTTGAAATGAAGTATGTTGATTTTAATACTGGAAAAATTCTTGATTCATATGGGGATTTTGTAATCGAGGAGTATGATCAACTCAAATCAACAAGAGATCCAAACTTATCTACCTCTATTAGCGCCTCTGATGATATTGCTATTATCAAGAACCGTGAAAATGTAGGCAAATTCTTTATAGTTCGTAATGATGATTCAACCATCGATAAATTAATCCTTCCTATTAGAGGGTATGGCTTATGGGGAACACTATATGGATATATGGCTATTGAAGAAGATTTTAATACTGTAGCTGGGCTTGAATTTTATGATCACAAGGAAACTCCGGGATTGGGCGCCGAAGTTGATAATCCAAGATGGAAAGCTATGTGGCCAGGTAAAAAAATATATAAGAATGATGAAGTCAAACTAACAGTTATTAAGGGCAAGGTCCAAAATGATGATGCAAATAATGACTACAAGGTAGATGGTTTGTCTGGAGCCACATTAACAAGCAGGGGAGTAACAAATATGATTACTTATTGGTTTGGAGATTCAGGTTATTCTAAGCTTTTTAAAGAGTTAAATTATGAATCTTAGTAGATATAAAGAAGTAATAATAAAACCTCTTATTGAAGAAAATCCAATAACTCTTCAAATTCTTGGTATATGCTCAGCATTAGCAGTAACTAATAATTTATCAGTTACGATGGTTATGTGTATTGCACTAACAACGGTAGTTTCTTTCTCTAACCTATTCATCTCTTTGATTAGAAATTACATCCCAAGCAGTATTAGAATCATTGTTCAAATGACCATTATTGCCTCTCTAGTAATTGTGGTTGATGAGCTTTTAAAAGCTTACAGTTATGAAACTAGTAAAAAATTATCTGTATTTGTTGGATTAATAATTACAAACTGCATAGTAATGGGAAGGGCAGAAGCCTTTGCTATGAAAGAAAAACCACTTTTAAGTTTTTTTGATGGTCTAGGTAATGGTTTGGGTTACAGCATAATCCTTATTGGTGTTGCTACAATTAGAGAGTTATTTGGTTCAGGTACACTTTTTGGTTATGAGATCCTCCCTTTAGTATCAAATGGTGGCTGGTATATGGGTAATAATTTATTATTACTTCCTCCGAGTTCATTTATCATCATAGGTTTATTTATTTGGGCAATACGATCTTACAGACCAGCTCAAATAGAAGAAGATGACTTTGTTGTATCTAAGCACTCAACTGCACCAGATCTTACCAAGAGAGAATTAAATGTTTGAACATTACCTAAGTATTTTTATTACGACTGTTTTTATAGAGAATATTGCTCTATCTGTTTTTCTTGGAATGTGTACTTTTATAGCTATTTCAAAAAAAATAGAAGCAGCTATGGGATTAGGTATAGCTGTTATTGTTGTTTGCCTTATTACTGTTCCTCTTAATAATTTAATATATAACTTTGTTTTAAGAGAAGATGCCTTGTCTTGGGCTGGTATCGAAGGAACAGATCTCAGGTTTGTTTCCCTTATTAGTTATATTGGTGTGATAGCAGCTGTTGTTCAAATCCTAGAAATGTTCTTAGATAAATATGTTCCAGCTCTTTATAATGCTCTTGGAGTATTTCTGCCACTAATAACAGTTAATTGTGCAATCCTTGGTGCTTCTTTATTTATGATCGAAAAAGATTTAATGTTTGGTGAAAGTGTTGTCTATGGGCTTGGAGCTGGTTTTGGCTGGGCCATGGCTATAGTTATCCTTGCTGGTATTAGAGAAAAACTTAAATACTCTGATATACCAGAAGGCCTTAAAGGACTTGGAGCAACATTTATAATTGTAGGTTTAATGAGTTTTGGCTTTATGTCATTTGGGGGAATCTCACTTTAATAAGGTTTTATATTATGCAAATTGATTTAATACTAGGTGTTGTAGCTTTTTCAGGAATTGTTCTTGCGCTTGTTGGAGTAATTATTGGAGCTAGATCTCAGCTTGTAAGTACGGGTGATGTGTCTATTGAAATAAATGGCGATTCAGATAACCCTCTTGTAGTTCCAGCTGGATCAAAACTTCTTCAAACTTTAGCTGATAACAAAATTTTCTTATCATCTGCGTGCGGCGGCGGCGGGACATGTAGCCAATGCAAATGTGTGATACTAGATGGTGGAGGCTCAATCCTTCCAACCGAAGAATCTCATTTTAATTCACGTGAAAAGAATGATGGCTGGAGATTGTCATGTCAAGTTGCAGTAAAAAATGATATGAAAATTGAAGTACCGGAAGAAATATTTGGAGTAAAAGAATGGGAGTGTGAGGTTCTTTCGAATGATAATGTAGCAACCTTTATAAAAGAGCTAATTTTGAAGCTGCCTGAGGGTGAAAACGTAGATTTTAAAGCTGGAGGTTATGTTCAGCTTGAGGCCCCCGCATATGAAATAGACTACAAATCGTTTGATATCCAAAAAGAATATCAAGGAGATTGGGATCATTTTAAAATTTGGGATAATAAAGCAGTAAATTTAGAGCCTGTAATAAGAGCATACTCTATGGCCAACTATCCAGAAGAGAAGGGTGTTATTAAATTTAATATAAGAATAGCATCACCACCTCCTGGTACAGACTTTCCTCCAGGTGTAATGTCGTCATGGACATTTAATTTAAAACCCGGAGATAAAGTTAAAGTTTTTGGTCCATTTGGTGAGTTTTTTGCAAAAGAAACAGCAAATGAAATGGTATTTGTTGGTGGTGGCGCTGGAATGGCACCAATGAGATCTCATATCTTTGATCAATTGCTTAGAATTGATACTAATAGAAAAATTACTTTTTGGTATGGCGCAAGAAGCCTTAAAGAAATGTTTTATGTTGAAGAGTTTAATGATTTAGCAAAAAAATATGATAATTTTGAATGGCATGTAGCACTTTCTGACCCTCAAGCAGAGGATGATTGGGATGGTGAAACAGGTTTTATTCATAATGTTTTATATGAAAATTATTTAAAAGATCATGAAGCTCCAGAGGACTGTGAATACTATATGTGCGGGCCTCCAATGATGAACAAAGCTGTAATTGATTTACTGCTTAACATAGGTGTTGAACCAGAAAATATAGCACTTGATGATTTTGGTGGCTAAATAAAAGTTGGTTAATAGATACATACTATCTAAACTTCTAGCATTGCTGGTTGGTTTACTTTGTATATTTCTTGCCTATAACTTTAATTCTAAAAATACTTTTCAAGTCTCCGGTTATGCTTACGGAACAACTTGGTCTATAACATCAACTGAATATATCGCAGATCATCACGAAAAGAAGATTCAAAATATTATCAACAATATTGATATGATGGCTTCCAACTATAAGCCTGACTCAGAAATTGCTCTTATAAATAACAGCCCTGTAAACACAGATCTTCTGGTCAGTGATGGCTTGTTTCATATCTTGAATATAGCTCAGTCGATATCTAAAGAATCAGATGGTTATTATGATATAACGCTTGGAAAAACTTCAAGCTCTATGGGTTTTTCACCTGATTTTGAAATGAATGTTAAGAATAATCCACTTAACAGGAGTTATGAGCTCAATAAATCTAATCAGACAGTTAATAAAAATTCTCTTTTTTGGTTTGATTTATCATCTATAGCAAAGGGCTATGCTGTTCAAAGAATACATGACTACCTTATAAAAAATAATTTACCTAATCATTTAATAGATATAGGAGGAGAGGTAATTATTAATGGTACCAATTACTCTGAACCATGGAAGATTGGTATACAAGATCCAAATTCAGTAACTAGTAATCCGATATACATTATAAAAAATACAAACGCATCATTTCTATCAATAGCTACATCTGGTGAGTATAGAAATTTTAAAACCAACTCATTAGGTCTCATCGATACTCATACAATTAATCCAAATTCACTCAGATCAATTAAACCTGATTCACTATCTGTTACTGTGATTAGCAGTAAATCAGCTACATATGCAGATGGATATGCCACGGCATTTAATGCAATGAGTGTAAATAAGTCTTTAGAAATTGCCAACGCTAATGATATTGCGTTAATGTTGGTTGTGCAAAACGGTAGTGATATTGAACTACTTTTTTCAGATAAATGGTATGATTTTGCTTATGAGTGATATCTTTTTAGGTTTTATAGTTATTGGGCTTTCTTTTACTGGTCTTGCACTGGGATTAATTATGAGAAACGAACCAATCAAAGGTTCCTGTGGCGGCATGGCTAACCTAGAAGAGGGTGCACCATGCCAAATATGTGGTAGAACTGATACTGAGATCTGTGATCAGAACTGATTCATAGTATTGTCTTCACCAGCAGCTTTTAAAGCTGCATCACCTGCAAAATACTCTTTATGGTCATCGCCCATATCAGACCCTGACATATTTTGATGCTTAACGCATGCTATACCTTCTCTAATTTCTTTTCTTTGCACTCCAGCAACATAACCAAGCATTCCATTATCTCCAAAGTATTCTTTGGCTAGATTATCAGTAGATAAGGCAGCTGTATGATATGTAGGTAATGTTATTAAATGATGAAATATCCCTGCTTCTCTTGCAGCATCAGCTTGGAAAGTTCTTATTTTATTATCAGCCTCTATAGCTAAATCAGAAGTGTCATAGTTTTCATTCATTAAGTCATCTCTATTGTAAGATGAAACATCTTTACCTTCATCAGACATAGTATCAAATACTTGTTGTCTAAAATTAAGAGTCCAGTTAAAGGATGGACTATTGTTATAAACAAGTTTTGCATTAGGAACTACTTTTTTTATCTCATCCATCATTGCTCCAATTTGTCCAATGTGAGGCTTTTCAGTTTCTATCCATATAAGATCAGCACCATTTTGTAGACTAGTAATAGAATCTAAAATACATCTAGCTTCGCCTGTGCCTGCTTTAAATTGATACAAGTTACTTGGTAGTCGTTTTGGTCTTACAATTTTTCCATCTTGACTAATCATCACATCACCATGATTCATTGTTTCTGGTGTAATCTCATCTACATCTAGGAAAGAGTTATATTGATCACCTAAATCACCTTTTTCACTTGTTACAGCTATCTGCTTAGTTAGGCCAGCGCCTAGTGAATCTGTTCTTGCAACAATAACACCATCATCCACACCCAATTCAAGAAACGCATATCTTACTGCATTAATCTTAGCCAAGAAATCAGCATGAGGAACAGTAACCTTTCCATCCTGATGTCCGCATTGTTTTTCATCTGATACTTGATTCTCAATCTGAATACAGCAAGCCCCAGCCTCAATCATTTGTTTTGCCATTAAATATGTTGCTTCCTCATTACCAAATCCAGCATCAATATCTGCAATAATTGGAACAACATGTGTTTGAAAGTTATCAATTTTGTTTTGTATTTCTAACTTTTCTTGTCCTTCAGAGGAATCAAGCTGTCTGTATAAACCACCAAGCTCTCTTGCATCAGCCTGTCGTAAAAATTGATACAGTTCCGCAATAAGACTTGCTACAGATGTTTTCTCATGCATTGATTGATCAGGCAAGGGTCCAAACTCTGATCTTAATGCTGCTACCATCCAGCCTGAAAGATAAAGATATTTTTTATCAGTTGTTTCAAAATGTTTTTTAATAGAAATCATTTTTTGCTGACCAATAAAACCATGCCAACATCCTAGTGACTGTGTATAAGCAGACGTATCACTATCATATGAATCCATATCTCTACGCATAATGCCAGCTGTATATTTTGCAATATCAATACCGGTTTGGAATTTATTTTGCATTCTCATGCGAGCAACATATTCTGGATTTATGGCATCCCAATTAGGAGTATTCATATCTGGAATGCTAGATGCATTATTAAAATGGTTCGTATGGTTTGTCATAATAGTCTCTGAAATTAATATTATGTAGTGAAGTAGATAATATAACTAACTAACTGTCAATTAATATTTAATATGCCTATAAGATAGGCCTTTATCCAACTAAAAATATGTAGCTTTACTACAAAAAATAGTAAAATTAGTCTATTTAGATAAAGTAGGGGCTATGCCAATATAGGTTGATGGTGTTAATGCTAACAGCTTGGTTTTAGAGACATTTGATATATCAAGGTTTTCAATAAAATCAATGTAGGAGTCTTGAGTTAACTTACTTCCCCTAGAGAGCTTTTTAAGTTGCTCATAAGCGTCAGGAATACCTTCATACCGCATAAGTGTTTGCACTGCCTCTGTGAGAACCTCCCAATTATCATCTAATTCATTTTTTATACTTGAAATGTTTGGTGTTATTTTGCTTAAACCCTTATTTGTAGAACTTAAAGCCAAAGATGAATAGCCAAAACCTAACCCAATATTTCTTAAAACTGTTGAATCTGATAGGTCTCTTTGATGTCGTGATTTAGTTAATTTATTTGCAAAGAATTCAAATAAAGCTGAGGAAATACCAAAATTACCTTCAGCATTTTCAAAATCTATTGGATTTACTTTGTGTGGCATTGTTGAAGAACCCACTTCATTCTTGTTTAGTTTTAGTTTAAAAATATCATTAGATATATACATCCAACAATCTTGAGATAAATCCGTAAGAATATTATTTATTCTAACGATTGAATGAGAAGTTTCGGCTATCCAATCATGAGGTTCAATTTGAGTTGTGTATAGATTTTGCTCAATACCAAATTGTTTTAAAAATCTCTTATTCGCTTTTGGCCAATCAATCGAGGAATTAACTATATCGAATGTATGAAAATTTCCAGTAGCGCCACTAAATTTTGCCAGCGGTTTAATAGCTTTCAATATTTGTATTTCCCTGGAAAGCCTTGCTGAGAAAACTTTAAATTCCTTACCTAGGGTAGATGGAGATGCTGCCTGACCATGTGTTCTTGCAAGAAAAGATATATTAGACCAATTTTTTGTATATTTGAGCAACGTTTTGTTTGTATTTAGACTCTCATTTATAAATAATGAAATACCGTTTTTAATTAAGCATGCATAACTTAGAGAGTTAATATCCTCACTAGTTAAGCCAAAATGGATTAGATGGACATACTTGCTTAATACCTTATCTTTATTGAAATGATCAGCAATAAAATATTCAACAGCCTTAACATCATGATTGGTTGTAGATTCAATTTTTTTAATCTGAATAACATATTTGTCATCAAAATTACTTTTAAAACTATTTATTTTTTTTATAGATTCGTTACTTAGTGGTTTAAACGATTTTGATAATTTTGTGCATAAAAATAAAAGCCATTCGATTTCAATTTCAAATCTTATTTTTATTAAAGCAGACTCACTAAAATTATTTCTAAATTGAGATATTTTATTGGCATACCTATTATCCAGTGGTGAGATATTGTCATGATCATATTTCATAATTTATTTTATCATCCTTTAAATTTTATTTTAAAAAGTTTCTTCAATTATCCCGCCGCCGAGGCAGATATTATCTTTATAGAGAACTGCGGATTGACCTGGCGCAATAGCCCTAATTTGTTTATCAAATTTAATTACTATTCTGTTTGATTGTTCATCAACAAGACATTTAACAGGGGTATGCTGATGCCTTACCTGAACTTCACAGGTTAAAGGTAGCTGATAATCTATTTTATTGATCCAGTTTATTGACTCGACAAATAAACCATCATTCATTAATAGATGATTATCAACTCCCTGACACACATGAATTTCATTTTTTTTGATATCTTTTTTGAAAACGTACCATGGCAACTCATCAGCACCCTTAACACCTCCAATTTGAAGGCCTTGCCTTTGGCCTTCTGTATAAAGAATTGAGCCATGATGCTCACCAATTATTTTACCACTTTCATCTTTTATAGGCCCCTTAGAAAAATCTATAAATCTATTTAAGAAGTCTTTCAAGTTTCTCTCACCAACAAAACATATTCCAACTGAATCTTTTTTATCAGCTGTAATTAGACCCTCTCTCAATGCAATATCCCTCACTTCATTTTTATTTAAATCTGCAAGTGGAAAAATACATTTATTAAATTCTGTTTCATTGACCTCATGAAGGAAATAAGTTTGGTCCTTAAATGCATCTTTAGCTCTAGATAGAAATTTTGCTCCATCTTTATCTATTATTTTGGCGTAGTGACCGGTTGCAATAAAATCTGCTCCAATTTTAAAAGCATATTCTAAAAAAGATTTAAATTTTATTTCTCTATTACAAAGAATGTCTGGGTTTGGTGTTCTGCCTTTTTCATGCTCACTTAAAAAATTAGTAAATACTCTCTCCCAATATTCATCTGAAAAGTTTGCCCTATGAAGCGGGATACCTAACTTATCACAAACTTCTGATGCATCTTTAAAATCAATTTCTGATGTGCATATTTCTCCAGGTTCGCTTTGCCAATTTTGCATAAATAAAGCTTTTACATCATACCCTTGTTGTTTTAATAGATATGCGGAAACAGATGAATCAACTCCACCTGACATTCCAACTACTACAGTCTTATTTTGCATATTTCTTATCTTATCTAAGTATTATATTAAATTAATTAAGAGTATAATTATGACCGATTTGGAAGCTAAAATCTTAATACAGAGGTCAATAAGTAAATGAAATTCGATAAAATTAAAGAACCAGAGTCAGGATCAAAGATTACTATAACTGACGGTCAAATAAATGTACCAAACAATCCAATTATTCCATTTATAGAAGGTGACGGGATTGGGGTTGATATTACACCTGCAATGTTAAAAGTTGTAGATAACGCTGTAAAGGTTGCTTATGAGGGTGAAAGAAAGATTGAGTGGATGGAGGTTTATTGTGGTGAAAAATCTACAACTATATATTCAGAAGATACATGGCTTCCTGATGAAACCATTGAGGCGCTAAGAGAGTATGTCGTTAGTATTAAAGGACCACTAACAACTCCAATTGGAGGAGGCATAAGATCATTAAATGTATCGCTAAGACAAATCCTTGATTTATATGTATGTCTAAGACCGATTAGATATTTTGATGGAGTACCATCTCCAGTTAAAAGACCACAAGACACAGATATGGTTATTTTTAGAGAAAATTCAGAAGATATCTACTGCGGCATTGAATTTCAGGCAGGTTCTGACGAAGCCAAGAAAATGGTCAGTGTTCTTCAGGGTGACTTTGGTATATCAAAAATACGTTTCCCGGATACAGTTGGGTTAGGTGTAAAACCAATATCAAAAGAAGGAACAGAGAGATTAGTTAAGAAAGCTATAGACTATGCAATAGAAAATGATAGGTCCTCTGTAACACTTGTTCATAAAGGTAATATTATGAAATATACAGAAGGTGCTTTCAGAGACTGGGGTTATGAATTATCAAAATCTAGTTATGAGGCAGAAGATTTAGATGGAGGTCCATGGCAGGTTATTAAAAATCCAAATACTGGAAAGTCTATAGTTATAAATGATGTAATTTGTGATGCTTTTCTTCAGCAAATTCTTCTAAGACCAAAAGATTACGATGTAATTGCTACTATGAACCTTAATGGTGATTATATATCTGACGCCCTTGCAGCTTGTGTTGGTGGTATTGGTATAGCGCCTGGTGCAAACCTTTCAGATGATTATGCTGTTTTTGAAGCAACTCATGGAACAGCTCCAAAATATGCAGGTCAAGATAAAGTCAATCCTGGAAGTTTAATACTATCAGCAGAAATGATGCTTAGACATATGGGGTGGGTTGAAGCTGCAGATTTAATTATTAGCTCAATGGAAAGAACTATCGGAGCCAAAAAAGTCACATATGATTTTGAAAGAATGATGGATGGCGCTGATCTTGTCTCGTGTTCTGGTTTTGCAGATGAGATGATTAAAAGGATGTAATGATCAATCTTTCTATAGAAGAGATAGATAACGATAATGATTATGGGTCATCTGTATTAGAGCAGGACCCAGAAGTCAAAGAACCACCTCTATATCAAGTATTACTTCTTAATGATGACTATACTCCTATGGAGTTTGTTGTTTATGTCCTTCAAACAGTCTTTAATCACACCCATGAACAATCAACTCAAATAATGATGGCGGTTCATACTAAAGGTATAGGAGTTTGTGGTATATTTTCTAAAGAGATAGCTGAGATGATGTCATATGAGGTTAACGAGATGGCAAAACATCACAATCATCCTCTACTGAGTGAAATAGAACCTTTAACGGATTAGTATGTTTAGCAAAGAATTAGAAATTTCAATTGCGAGTCTTTTTGATCAGGCTCAAGAGATAAATATTCAATACCTTACTGTTGAACATTTATTTTTGATGATCTTGAATGATTATGATGTAAAAGATTTTATTGAGTCTAAAGATATTCAAATAGAGTCATTAAAAGAAAGTCTTAATGACCATCTAAAACAAACAAGCATACTCAGAACCGATGCACAAAAAGCCGTTCAACCAACACTAGGTTTTCAAAGAGTTCTTCAAAGAGCTGTTTTTCATATTCAATCATCTGGAAAGGGCGTGGTAAAGCCAATAAATATACTTGTAGCAATTTTTTCTGAAAAAGAATCACGGTCTGTTTATCTACTAAATAAAAATAACATTAATAGACTAGATGTTGTTACTCATATTTCTCACGGCAGTCCTGAAAAAACAACTACTGAAGAATCTGTAAATGAGGAGCAATCAGAATCAGATCCTATAAAAGCAAAGAAAGAAAGTTCTTATTTAATAAATCTTAATAGTCAGGTTGAAGAGGGCAAAATTGATAAATTAATTGGAAGAACAAAAGAGGTTGAAAGAATTGTTCAAATTCTATCAAGACGAACTAAAAACAACCCTCTTTTAGTCGGTGAATCCGGTGTAGGAAAGACAGCCATAGCAGAAGGATTGTCCTATCTTATTGTAAATAACAAAGTTCCTAAAATTCTAAGTAATTCAACCATATATGCACTAGATATTGCAGCATTAATTGCTGGCACAAAATATAGGGGTGACTTTGAAAAGCGTTTAAAGGAAGTTTTAAAATTTTTAGATAAAGAAGATAAGCCCGTTCTATTTATAGACGAAATACATACCATTATTGGAGCAGGCTCAGCATCAGGTGGGTCCATGGATGTTTCTAACTTACTAAAACCTGCTCTAGGTAAAGGTCAGATTAGATGTATAGGCTCTACAACTTTTCAAGAATATAGAGGCATATTCGATCAAAATCAGGCGCTATCAAGAAGGTTTCAAAAAGTAGATGTCCTTGAACCAAATTATGATGAGTGTGTTGAAATTTTAGATGGCATAAAGTCAATCTATGAAGATTATCATAACGTTAATTTTTCTAACGAGGCCATAAAAACATCAATTGATCTATCCTCTAAATATATTAATGATAGATTTTTACCAGATAAAGCAATAGATGTTATTGATGAGACAGGAGCTATGCTCAATATTACCAGGAAGAATTCTAAAAAAATTACTGTAAATCAATCACATATAGAAAAAACTATATCTAAAATAACAAAGATTCCAGAACAAAGCATTACAGCTGCTGATAAAAAGAACCTTAAAAATATAGAAGAAAGCTTGAAGCGTGTAATATTTGGTCAAGATGCTGCTGTTGAAACTTTATCCAACGCAATTAAGCTCTCCAGGGTTGGTTTAAGGGACGACAATAAAACTATAGGCTCATTTTTATTTACAGGACCAACAGGTGTAGGAAAGACTGAAATATCAAATCAACTGGCTGACATTATGGGCATTGATCTTGTTCGTTTTGATATGAGTGAGTACATGGAAAGACATACTGTTTCAAGACTTATAGGTGCACCTCCAGGTTATGTTGGTTTTGATCAAGGCGGATTATTAACTGAAGCAATAGTTAAATCTCCTCATTGTGTGCTTCTATTGGATGAAATAGAGAAAGCGCATCCTGATATATTCAATATATTATTGCAGGTTATGGATGCTGGCGTATTAACAGATAATAATGGCAGAAAAGCTGATTTTAGAAACGTTATTTTGATTATGACAACCAATATTGGTGCCGAGCTCTTAGGTAGAAGAAATATAGGATTTAGCTCAACCTCCAATGAATCTGATGCTATGAATTCCTTAAATAAGTTATTTTCACCAGAATTTAGAAATAGATTGGATGAAACTATTCAGTTTAACTATCTTGATAAAACAATAATATTATCTATCGTTGATAAGTTCTTAACAAAACTCCAAGCACAATTAGATAAAAGAAATGTTGAAATTATCGTTTCTGACAATGTTATTAATTGGATTGCAGACAATGGTTACGATAAAGAAATGGGCGCTAGACCAATGGAAAGGTTCATATCCAAAAACATTAAAAAGCCATTAGTGGATAAGTTATTGTTTGGTAACTTAAAATCCGGTGGTCAAATTAGCCTGGATATTAAGAATGGAAGTTTAAAGTTCAGCGAAGTGAAAAAGAAAGTTAAAGTCTAGACTATCTTCCTCTAAAAGTAATTCTTCCTACAGATAAGTCATAAGGCGTCATTTCAACTTTAACCTTATCTCCAGTTAATATTCTGATGTAATGTTTTCTCATTTTTCCAGAAATATGAGCAGTAATCACATGATCATTTTCTAATTTAACTTTAAATTTTGTATTAGGAAGAGTTTCAATAACTTCTCCTTCAAACTCTAGATTATCTTCTTTTGACATGGTCACATTTTAAACTATATTTCTGCTAATAGGGGGTTCATATAGTTATATAATCATTAATATAAATTAAACATAGGACAGTATTATGATAATTAACCCAGGTGAAATTAACTTAGACGAAGCATTAAATATTTGCAAAGAATCATTAAAAAAAGGTCGAGAGTTAAATTTAATGCCATTAACTGTAACCGTTGTTGATGTAGCAGGTGTGGTTAGGGCATCATTATCAGAAGAGGGCTCAGGACTAATAAGATCTGATATTGCATATGCAAAAGCATGGACATGCTTAGCTTTTAACGTTTCATCTAATACATTGAGAGATGTTTTTGAAGGACAGCCACGATTAGCCCCAGCAGTTACTGGAATGCAAACAATGGCAGGCGGCAAGCTTGTTCCAACACCTGGTGGAATGTTGATTCAAAAAGATGGTAAGAATATCGGTGCCGTTGGCGTTACAGGCGATGTTTCTGATCAAGATGAAATCTGTGCTATTGCGGGTATTGAATCATCTAATTTAACAGCAGGACATAAGTCAAAGTAAAATATAATTTTTAATTAGCTACTATAAATAGTTAACATTTAAGTCTAGTTGGGTGATATATTTCTTCTTATGCAAAGAAGATTTTTTATTAAATTATTAGGGCTGACCGTATCAGTATTTAATACAAGACTCTTATCACAGGATAATAATGAAAAAGTATTATTTAATCATGGTGTTGCTAGCGGCGACCCAACTCATGATAGGGTAATAATCTGGACAAAAATTACAAAAAATACTAATAAAAGAATTAATGTTAATTGGCAAATATCTAATAAAGAAGACTTCTCAAATATAATTGATAAAGGATTAACAAGAACACATTCTTATAAAGATTTTACTGTAAAAATTGATGCAAAAATTCCATTAAAATATAATGCTGAACCTATTTATTATCGTTTTATTGTAAATAATATCTTTTCTCCAATTGGGACTACCAAGACTTTACCAATCTCAAACCCTGATAAATTTAATTTAGCTTTTTGTAGTTGCTCTAATTATCCAGCTGGTTTTTTTAATGCATATAGAGAGATAGCTCTTGATAGTGATATTGATGTAGTTTTGCATTTAGGAGACTATTTATATGAGTATGGTGAAGATGGATATGCCACAGAGGATGCTAAAAGACTTAATAGGGTGGTTGATCCAATTACTGAGATTGTTAGCCTAGATGATTATAGAAAACGCCATGCGCTTTATAAAACTGATGAAGACCTCCAATTATTGCATTCAAAAAAACCAATGATTCCAGTTTGGGATGATCATGAGTTTGCTAATGATTCATGGAAAAATGGAGCTGAAAACCATACATATGATGAAGGGTATTTTTCAACAAGAAAGGCCAATGCATTAAAAGCCTACTATGAATGGATGCCAATTAGAGAATCAAATTCAAAATTAAAAATATGGAGAAAGTTTGAAATAGGGTCTTTATTTCAATTATTAATGCTAGATACAAGATCTATATATAGAGACAAACAATTAAATTTTGATAATTACTTTAAAGACAATGAATTTAATAAAAAACAATATATGAAAGACCTTCAAAAGAAAAGAAATCTAGTAGGTGGCGAACAATTTAAATGGCTGGATAAAAATATTAATAATAAATTTAAATGGTCGGTTATTGGACAACAAATTCTCCTTTCGCCAACAGTATTGCCTAAAATATTTTCTGAGTTAGATAAAAATTCTTTTCCTAAATTCCTTCATAAATACTTAAAAATTGGAGGAATGGATATTCCTTACAATACTGATTCATGGGATGGTTATCCAAAAGAAAGAAACAAGTTACTTAAAATACTTTCTAAAGCACAATCTAGTATCGTTCTTACAGGAGATACACATAACTCATGGATATCAAATTTGTTCAGTGATAGTCAAAATTTTATAGGTGTAGAGATTGCAGCACCTTCAATATCATCACCAAATTCCGTTGATCTATTTAAAAGTATAACCAACGATATTGATCAAGGCTTTATAAAGCAAAATGAAAACCTGAAGTGGACAAATGGTTCAGGTAAAGGTTTTGTTAAGTTAGCTATAGATTCCAACCAAATTGAAGCAAAATTCATGTACGTAAGTAATATCAAATCTAAACAGTATCAATTAACTGATACCAATAGATTTATTATAAAACATAATCAACCTATATAATTGAACATAATATATATTATGCGAAGTAGTATATATTTCAATTAGACCCTACTACTCTATATATGATATAAATAAAGTCATTTATTTTATTAATAGGGAGAAATAATGACTGAATATCAAATATTAAATATTATGCATGTTGGATTTATTCAAAATGCTATGTACTTTGTTGGAATGGTTTTAATGACATGGTTAGCTTTCAGAATGTGCAACAATGTAAGAAGTAACCCAAATACAAATATGGCTGGTAAGGCATTCACATCTATATTTTGTGTATTTGTCGCACTATTTATGAGTCAAACACATATGATTGGTGGTTCAATTTTAGCCTCTTCTGCTTCGTCTTTAGTGGATATTGGAGCTGCATCTGGAGAAAGAATGACAGCTTACCTATCTAATCCAATGATTATTGGTGGCCCAGTTCAAAAAATATTTGTTTTGTTTGTTCTTGTTTTCCAATTAGCTCTTGTTTGGACAAAAGAATAGTAGCCATTAAATATATAAATGAGGGCCTTAGGGCCCTTTTTTATTTTCTAATGATATTCATTCCTTCTAACTTCTGATCTCTTTCTGGGTCTGAATATATTTCTTTTTCGTAAATTTCATGCTCAAACCATTTTACAAACTCTTTAGATCTATTAATTTTCATGAAATTCCAAACACTTTTACCCTGCTCAGTCTTCATAACACCCAATCTAAGTGCTGAAATTCTAGATTTTAGATGAGAGTCATCAACAAAACCTTTTTGTACCTTGTCATAGACATCAAATACATCTACAAGACATGTCATTACAAAGTGATTGATTCTCCATCTATCAGTATGAGTTAAATCATCTGAAGCCCAATCTTTAGCAAGAAAGTTTGAAAACTCATGATCTTTGGTTGTTTGAAAAAATCTATCATATTGTCTTTGGGTTAAAGAATGGCCAAATTGAGCCTTTGTGATTTCATTTTGTTGATGTATTTGTATACCAAGATATATAACCGAGACAACTACACCAAAGGCAGCTATTACCTGGACAATTAAAACGATAGTTTCTGAATTCATATGCTAGTTCCTAGTCCCAGTTTAGTATAATTTTGCCGGCTTTACCTGAGTTCATCAAATCAAAACCTTCTTGGAAATCAGTGTAGTTCAAGCGGTGAGTTATAACCTTTCCTATATCTAAGCCAGATTCAATCATAACTGACATTTTGTACCAAGTTTCATACATTTCACGACCATAAATACCTTTTAATGTCAGCATATTAAAAATAACTACACTCCAATCTATTGCCATTTCTTCTGATGGAATACCTAGAATCCCAACCTTTCCTCCATGACACATGTTTGCTAATAGGTCCCTGAACGCTGACGGATTGCCAGACATCTCCAAACCAACATCAAACCCCTCAGTCATTCCTAAATTTTTTTGAACATCGGCTAGTTGTTCAGTTGTAACATCTATAGTGTGTGTTGCTCCTAATGTTTTTGCTAAGGATAGACGATAAGGGTTTATATCTGTTATTACGACATGTCGTGCGCCGGCATGCTTACATACTGCAGCGGCCATGGCCCCTATTGGTCCAGCACCTGTAATAAGGACATCTTCACCAAGTAAATCAAACTGAAGAGCTGTATGAACTGCATTACCAAGGGGATCAAATAAAGATGCTACATCTAAATCAATAGATGGCTTGTGAACCCAAACATTAGACATAGGTAAAGCAAGATATTCAGCAAAGGCACCATTTCTATTAACTCCTACACCACTATTATCGGCGCAGAGATGACGCCTTCCAGCTAGACAATTTCTACATCTTCCACAAACAACATGCCCTTCTCCTGAAACAATTTGCCCTATTGAGAAATCATTGACATTAGATCCAATTTCTACGATCTCACCAACAAATTCATGACCTATTATCATTGGTGTTGAAATTGTATCTTGTGCCCACTTGTCCCAGTTATAAATATGAAGATCAGTACCACAAATAGCAGTTCGTTTGATTTTAATTAGGACATCATTAATGCCTACCTCTGGCATAGCAACATCCTCAAGCCAAAGGCCTGGTGATGCTTCTTTTTTTATTAATGCTTTCATAGAATTTTATCCTTAGCTAATGCAAATGAATGAAGAGCAGAATCTAAATCTTCTTTTGAAAATGATGCTGACATTTGAGTTCTTATTCGTGCCATTCCTTTTGCAACAACTGGATATGAAAAAGCGATCACATAAACACCATTATTTAACATTTCTGCAGCAAATTTTGCTGCCAACGAAGCATCACCTATCATTATTGGAATGATTGGGTGTTCTCCTGGAAGTAAATTAAAGCCAAGTTTCTCTAAGCCATTACGAAAATATTTTGTATTTTCTTTAAGTTTTGTCTGGAGATTAATTGAAGTTTCAACCAAATCAATAGCTTTAATTGCTCCAGCTACTACTGGTGGTGCAACTGTGTTGGAAAATAGATATGGTCTTGATCTTTGACGAAGTAGATTAACAATTTCACTATGAGCACTTGTATAGCCCCCACTCGCTCCTCCTAGTGCCTTTCCAAGCGTTCCTGTAATAATATCAACCTTGTCCATGCATTTATGATATTCATGAGTTCCACGGCCTGTATCTCCTATGAACCCTGTTGCATGGCAATCATCAAAGTGCACCAATGCATCATATTTTTCAGCAAGTTCACAAATTTTATCAAGTTTTGCAATCGTTCCATCCATTGAGAAAACGCCATCAGTTGTTATTAATTTATAACGAGCTCCATTTAAAACGGCTGCTTTTAATTGAACCTCTAGATCATCCATATCATTATTTTTATAACGATAACGAGATGCTTTGCAAAGCCTAATGCCATCTATAATACTGGCATGATTTAGCGAATCAGATATCACCGCATCATCACTACTTAAAATAGTCTCATATAGACCAGCATTTGCATCAAAACATGATGGGTAAAGAATAGTGTCTTCCATACCAACGAATTTACTTAATTTATTTTCTAATTCTTTATGTAAAGTTTGAGTACCGCAAATAAATCTAACAGAGGCCATTCCATAACCCCAATCATCTAAACCTCTTTTTGCAGCTTCTTTTATATGAAGGTTCTCAGCAAGACCAAGATAGTTATTAGCACAAAGATTAATTAAATTATTTACCTCTATCGTATTTACAATTGAGCCCTGAGGAGTAGTTATTTCTCGCTCAGTTTTATACAAACCATCGTCATAAATTTGGTTAAGTTGATTTGCTAAGTGAGATTTAAAATTACCATACATAATTAATTGCCTTGTGTAATAGTCTTCATTGAATTAAAAAATTTATTTAGATATAAATTCATTAACCTCTTTTAAAAATCTATCAAATGATGGTTGATGGTTATACATCATATGGCCTGCTTCAAATTCAGAAAAAACAACCCTACTCATATCAACTGAATTATCATTCATAAAATTTTCAGCTGTAAAGCATGGAGTAGCAAGGTCGTAAAGTCCACATGATACATAAACTTTAAAATCTTTATTATATCTTTGCGCTCTAGCTATATGAGGAACAGTATTAACATAACCAAAATCATTACCCTTCCATCTCTGTGGATGCTTCCAACCCAAATAAACATCAGAGTCACCACTTTGATATAACATTTTCATTTCAACACCAATCTCAGCAAACCAAGTATGCATAGCAGAAACATATGCTGACATAAAACCTTCACTAGAAACATCTGTATCAGAATTCTGTCCCCCAGACATATAATCAGGTTTTTTATATCTAGAGTCTAAACGCCCAACTGAGAAACCCTCATCTCTCAGAAGCTCTTTTCTAAAACTAGAAGGGTCTATGCGTAAATTAAAGTCTTCTACAAACCTTTCAGACAAGCCAGTAAATGAAGCATATTTCTTAATTAAATTATTTTTTTCATCTAAACTTATGCGAGAACCTTTAAGTAAGGCTGGGCCATACTCCTCTAAACTAAATTTTTTAGACTCATTATAAAAGTCAGCAAGTGATTTCTCTGTTTTAACCTTGCCGTGATAATAAGCAGTTGCTGCATAAGATGGAAAAAAACCATAATGAGGACTATTGTTTCCAGGATGAAAAACTAAATATTGATAGTCTGAGGCAGGAGCAACCATTAATAAGCCATTTATTTCTATTGGTGTAATGTCACCTGACCTTAGCTCAGATACCAGCAAAGGGCCTCTGATACCTCCATAACTCTCACCTAATATATATCTTGGAGAATTCCAGCGCTTATTATCCGTTATCCACCTTCTTATAAATTCAGCAATTATTTTTGGATCTTCATTAACTCCCCAAAATTCTTCACCATCATGACAGCCAAGTGCCCTACTATACCCAGTTCCAATTGGATCAATAAAGACCATATCAGTTTCACTTAATGGAGATAGGTTATTATCAATAATATTGTAAGGGGGAGATCCGTCATCAGAAGCATCGCTTGGAACTTTAACTATCTTCGGACCAAGAACTCCCATATGGAGCCATAGCGAAGCTGAACCAGGACCACCATTAAATATAAACATTATCGGCCTGTTCTCATCACTACTAACTATATATTCAGAATAATAAAAAGATGCTAACTCCGCTTTGGGGTTATCTTTTTCATAAAGAATTTTTTCCTTTAAACTCGCCGTGTAATTAAGTTTTTGGCCATTAAAGGTTCCGCTAAAGTCTTTTGTAAATACCTTCTCAGTTGAAATATCATTTGTTGCCTCGCACTGATCAGTTGTTAAATCAACTTCAGCAGCAATTAAGGTGGACATAAATATTAGGCATGTGATATAAAATTTTTTCATTTTTTCTCCCTGTAGTTTATATAGCTTAGCATTTTGGTTAGATTTTATATTGATACAATTCTTCATAATAATCTTGTGCCATATGTGCATAATTCATAATATTCTGGTTGTAAGTCTTTTTAGTATTAGATAAAGGTTTAAATGAATCAGAAGACATCACCGATGGATACCAGTGTTTTGCCCATACCCCATCATAACTCTTTAAACCTGGAGTCCAACTTAACATAGAGCTATCCCACTTTATTCTCAAAGATTCACAAAGCTTTTTTAATGTTTTTTTTGGATCTTTTCTCAAGTCATTAGCATCAACAACTATTGGTTCTTTTTCAGACTTTTTTTTAATAAAATTATAAAGGTTTAATTGTTCTTTAAACCCAAAATCTTCAAACGTTGCAATTGGCCATTTATTAAGAAAGCTAGATATAACATCTTCTGGCTTTCTAATAAGGAAGCAATTTTTAGATAGTAAAACCCAATCTAAATCGAAACTAGGTAAGAGATGATGAACCATATGTTTTTGATAGCAAATACCAGTACCTTCTTGGCTAATACAATTTTTAACTACTAAATTGTAATTTTGCTCTTGTGAGTCAAGGACTTCTTGAAACATTGGATGTTGTTTGTTTGTTGTCTTTAAATACGCAGCATAGAATGGTTCATCATAAACCTCTAAAACATCCTTCCTATTTCCAAAGCTCCTCATCAAAGCAGTAGAAAGATTCCGTGGTCCAGACCACATTGCAATATTAACCCTATCAGTCACTTTGAGTTAACTCTTCATATAATTTAAGAAGCTTTTCAGTCATAGAATAATTATTTTTATTTTCTATTAACCTTCCATCAATAGACTTAACCGAAACCAACGAGCCTAAAGTACCAGTTATAAATGCCTCATCTGCAGAATAAACATCAACTAGAGAAAAGTTTTTTTCATAAATACTAATTTGATTTAATTTACATATTTCAATAATTTTTTTTCTGGTTATACCATTCATACAATAATCACCGGTACTCGTCCAAACCTCACTCCCTTTTACTATAAAGAAATTGCATGAGTTAGTAGTACTAACAAAACCTAATGGATCTAGCATTAATGCTTCATCAGCTCCTGCTTTTTCAGCCTGTATGCAAGCTAAAATACAATTCAATTTTGAATGACTGTTAAGCTTAGGATCTTGTACCATTGGATTCCCTCTTATTTGAGAAACGGTAGCAAGAGTAATTGGTTCTCTTTTAATATTATCTTCTGAGTGCTCCATAATGATGACTATCGTAGGCCCATCAAGCGAGTAAGAAGGACGTTGAAAAGGTTTACTCTTTATACCTCGAGTTATCATTACTCGTGCATGCGCCCTATCAATCATTTTATTAATTTTTTGAGTATCAAAAAGAGCATTTTTTAACTGATCTTTTGTCAGGTTTATATCAAGGTCAATTGCTTTTGCGCCCTCATATAATCTATGGATATGCTCATCTAAAAAAAGCCACTTATTGTTATAAAGTCTAATACCCTCCCACACACCATCGCCCATCATAAAACCACTATCATAAACAGAAACTTTTGCTTCATCCCTGGACATCAATTTGCCATCAACATAAATCAGAATGTTTTTATTTTTTTCTATATGTGATTCGAGGTTATTTTTCATAATTACTATTTAAATTTATATTAAATAAGATACTAATATATAAGATATTAAAATGGCAATCATCCATAAGCTAATAGCCAAAGTAATTAATTTTTTATCAAATATTTTTATTGATTCCTTATCTATTGAAGTGCCAATACAAAAAAGGCCAGTGAACAAGCATATGCTACTAATAGCTTTAATAAGATTATCTACTGTATCCGTAAGTACTAAATAGTTACTTAAAATTAATGTACAAATAAAAATAGACACAAATATAGGTAATTTGAGCATAGTTTTTTTGTTATACGAGATGGAAAGTACAACCATTAAAGGTATTAACCATAAAGTTCTTGTTAATTTTATAGTTGTTGCCATCTCAACTGAATCTTGTCCATATGTCATAGCAGCACCAACAACAGATGCGGTATCATGAATTGCCAATGCAGCCCAAGCTCCAAAAAAATCTTGTGACATATTTAAATATGTTGCTAATAAAGGAAAGGCTATTAACCCAAATGCATTTAATAAAAAAACCAACGATATTGATGCAATTATTATCTTAGGTTTGGCTTTCAATATAGGAGCGATTGCTGCAATTGCTGTTGCTCCACAAATTGCGGTGCCAGAAGCTATTAGAATAGTTTGATTTTTATCCACCTTTAGAAATCTTCCAAGCAATAAACCGAGTATAAAAATTAAAATTACAAATACAGATATTGATGGAAGAAATGTGCGTGTTAGCTCATATGCATCATACAGAGGAATGGAAAATGCTAATAATATAATTCCTAATTGAATTAGTTTTGATCCTATTGATTTAGTAATAAATTGTTCAGATAGATTGAAACTATAGGCAAAGACAACCCCAAGTAATAAAGAAATAAATGCAGAGCCTGTATATGCAGATATTATTATTAATAATAGACCTATTAAGTATGGCATTAAAATTTTTACCTTATTAAAATGTAATAAATATTTATTTAACTAAAGAGATAATAACTTATAAAAACTATGACCAACAACCCACCAAAACCAAAAAAAATACCACATGTATTAGAACAACATGGTGACGTAAGAACTGATAACTATTATTGGTTAAGAGATGACACCAGGTCAGATTCTCATGTACTTGATTATCTTAAAGCTGAAAATGCTTATGCTGAAAGTTGGTTTAACAGTAAACACCCCTACTCAACTGAAATAACAAATGAGCTCATAGACCAAATACCTAACGAGGAATCTTCATATGGACAAATTAATTATGGATTTAAGTACTATCAAAAGATAAAGAAAAGTGAACAACTACCGAGATATTTTAGAAAAACTGAAGGCAAAAATGAAGAAATGCTGATAGATGCAAATATTAAATTGATGCGTCAGGAATATTATTCTATTCAATCAATATCTCCTTCTCCAAATAATAAATATCTTGCATATAGTGAGGATAATAACGGCAGAAGAGAATTTACTATTAAAGTCCTTAATGCTGAAACTATGACTTTGCTCGATGATACGGTCGAGTCAACATCGGGTAAGCCTATTTGGAGTAAAAATAACGAGTATTTAATATATTCAAAAAAAGATGCGGTAACGCTGATATCAGATTCTGTATATGCTCACAAAGTTGGTTCATGCTCATCAGAAGATATCCTTTTATATAAAGAAACAAATCTTGAATTTAATATATTTTTATCTTTATCTAAATCTAAAGATTTTATATACATAAATATTGATTCAACAAATTCTAACGAGATTAGATTAATAGATATAAAAACTCCACTATTAGAACCTAAACTTTTTATTAAAAGATCTGACGACCATCTGTATTATTTAGAACACCTTAATAGTGATAGTTTTTATGTTTTATCTAACCATGATGCGCCTAATTTTAAAGTATTATTTTCGAATAGTGAGTTAGATAGAGCAATTAATAAGATGGATGAAGTAGTGCCATCAAGTGAAACTATATTTATAAATAATTTATATTATCTTGATGGACACCTTGTATTAGGGATAAGAGAAAATGGGTTACCTGAGATATCTATTCTAAATCTTGATACAAAAATATATTCGAAAGTTATTTTTAAAGATAATGCATATGATGTTTCATTAGCATTTAATAATGAGCCTGATTCTAAGGTTTTTAACTATTCCTACTCAAGCCTTACATGTCCAGAAACAATATACAGTTACGATCTAAAAACCAATAAATCTAATATATTATGGCAAAAGGAAATTGTTGGATTCAAGTCAAATAATTATATTGACCAAAGACTGTTTATAAAAAGCAGGGATAATACAAACGTTCCTGTAGTAATTTTTTCTAATAAAAAAACTGATTTAAAAAATGCACCTATACTCTTTTATGGTTATGGCTCATACGGAATTAATGTTGATGCAACCTTTAGGTCTAGTCTGTTGCCTTTAGTTGATAGAGGTTTTATTTTTGCTATTGTCAATATTCGTGGTGGTGGTGAGATGGGCAAACATTGGTATGAACAAGGTAGAGTTTTAAATAAAATGAATACTTTTAATGATTTTAATGATGCTGTTAATGAAGTCATCCAAAAGAATATAGGCGATTCAAGCAAGGTTTTTGCAAGAGGAGGTAGTGCTGGTGGTTTGTTAATGGGTTCTATAATAAACCTTGAACCTGAACTATATAAAGGCATTCTTTCAGGTGTTCCATTCGTTGATGTTTTAACAACAATGTCAGATCCATCAATACCGCTTACAACATTTGAGTATGGAGAATGGGGCAATCCTGCCATCAAAAAAGAATATGACTACATAAGGCAATACTCACCATATGACAATATTGATAAACATAACTACCCTTCTGTATTTGTTACATCTAGCCTTTATGATTCTCAAGTTCAATATTTTGAACCAGCTAAATATGTACCAAAATTGAGAGAATACAACCAATCAACTAATACTATTATCATGAAGATGAATCTAATTGGTGGTCACGGAGGGTTAAGCGGCAGGTTGAATCAATTTACAGAAATAGCTGAAGAATATAGTTTTATTCTTAATTTAGCAGATGAAGATACCTAAAACCAAAGCTTATGATAAACTCAATTTTTTTTAACTATTTAATATGAAATTTAACAGCATCCTAGAAACAGTAGGCAATACGCCTAGTATTAGAATTAATAACTTAGCGCCTGAAGGAATTGATTTGTATGTGAAAGCAGAATTCTTTAACCCTGCCAGCTCTGTAAAAGATAGATTGGCTTTAAGCATTATCACTGAAGCTGAGGCTAATGGCACATTGAAACCAGGCCAAACCGTAGTTGAGGCAACTAGTGGAAATACAGGTATTGGGCTAGCATTTGTTTGCGCATCTAAGAATTATCCATGTGTAATAACAATGCCTGAAAGTGCTTCAATAGAAAGAAGAAAAATGATGCGATTCTTAGGAGCAAAAGTTCTGTTAACTCCAGCAGCTGAAGCTGGCTCTGGAGCATATAACAAAGCAAAAAAACTTGCTGATGAAAATGGTTGGTTTTATGCAAGACAATTTGAAAATGAAGCTAACGCAAATATTCATGAAAAAACCACCGGAAATGAGATAGTTAATGATTTTAAAGATACTGGTTTAGATTATTGGGTATCTGGCTACGGTACTGGTGGAACATTCTCTGGAGTTGCAAGAACACTTAAAAAAGAAATGCCTCAAACTAAACTTGTAATGGCTGAACCTGATGTCGCGCCGCTTCTAATAAATGGTAATCCACAAGAGAGAACAGATGATGGGGCTCCTGCTCAATCTCATCCTGATTGGCAGCCGCATCCAATCCAAGGGTGGACAACTGATTTTATTCCCCTTGTTCTTCAAGAATCTATTAATGAAGAGTTTATAGATGAGATAGTACCTGTTGCAGGAACAGATGGTATTAAATGGTCTCAAAAATTAGCTGCACATGAAGGTATCCTTACTGGCATATCTGGTGGATCAACTTTTGCTGTTGCTATGGAAGTTGCTAACAGAGCACCAAAAGGCTCAAAGATACTTTGTATGTTAGCTGATACCGCGGAAAGATATTTATCTAGTCTTTTATTTGAAGATATTGATGCTGAAATGAATGATGAGGAATTAAGTCTTTTAGATTCAACTTCTTAATAAAAAAGGGAGCTAAGCTCCCTTTAGTAATAATTTTACGATACTAATTAGCTGTATATATTATTTCGCATTTTTCCATTGTGTCAGTGACAACCTCGTCAACATATTTTAGAGATTCTCTCCAAATATCTCCCCATTTTGCACCTGCATAGTAATCATCTAGAGCAGCACCACTTTCTGCAGCAGTATTACTTACTGCTCTTACGTGATACATCCCAGTCTCTTCTTTGCCACCAGCTATTGGCGCAAAAACACCTATTCTCATATCATGGCCTGCTTTATTCATTGCCATTTCTAATTCTGTTACCTTTTGAACATAAGCTCTTGGATTATTAAGTTTTAGTCTCCATAATCTTTCTGATCCTGGTTTAAGATCAAATTCCTTAATGGGTTTAAATGTAGCAGAATACATGACCTTTCTAAGTTTATTAAAGCTTGCAGATGCATTCATTGGGTCATATAAGTCAGAGGCAGCTAATGCCTTCTCGACAGATGGAAATGCATTCCATACAAACATTTGGCCTTTATAATCATTTCCTGACCGAGTAACACAAACACCCGCCATATCAGCACCAATAGCTTCAAACGGCCCGGTATTATTTTTCATATAATCAACATAAGCATCTACATTTTTAGCTTTAACCATAAGAGTATTAAAGGCCCCTTCTGGCGCCGCGCTTATATTAAAAGTAAAAATTAATACAAAAAACATGTTTAATTTATTCATAATTTCTCCCTATTACTAAATTAACAATCTTTAAATATAAACGTTTATGTTTATATTTTACACACTGAAGTATATATTTTATGTATATATAAAATTTCTATAGTTACAAAAAGTTACATATAATCTAAAGATGAAAAAAAATATTAATATATGGCAAAACTTTATAGATTTTTCTGAAAGGTCTATTTTAATGATAATTGCAGTAGCTACTTTGTATGCAACTGGTATTGAAATCTTTAGATTAATTTCTGAACAAGTAGTTACTTTAAGTGACTTATTTCTTTTATTTATCTATGCAGAGGTGCTAGGTATGGTTGGTTCTTTTTATGCAAGTAACAGACTTCCAGTAACGCTACCAATTATTATTGCAATGACAGCATTAACTAGAATGATTATCCTTCAAAGCAAAGAACTTGATTCATTAAATATTATTTATGAGGCATCAGGAATATTAATTTTGGCCGGAGCAGCTTACATAATGACTTTAAAAGATCAAATAAGCTTAGAAAAACTAAAGATGAGAAAAGATATTGAAGAATAAAAAAGGGAGCACAAGCTCCCTTTTTATTTCAATAGTTTTATCTTAAAAACTATAATTAACCATCAGACCGTAGCTCTTGTAGTTATTAGGATACCCAAAAAATGTTGTTGAAGATGGATCGGCAACTGCTGGAAAAGCAGATGTAACCCACTTATCATCATTAATATTTTTACCGTAGAACATTAGTGATAAAACACCACCACCAATACCCTCTTTCTCTATTCCAGCAGAAATATTTAATGTGTCTTGTTCTTTCGTACCATTTCCACTAGCCTCAAGTATGGCCTGCCATGCTGGGTTTTCAAGTAATTTAACTTCACTAGCATATAGGTGGCTTAATCTTACATAGCCATCAAAACCATTATTTTCCCAATTCCAAGTGATATTTGAAGAGATTGTATCTTCAGGTATATTTGTTGGAGTTGTTCCTGTTAAATCTCCAGAAGCTGAATTAGGGAATGAGTCATACACCGGGTCAATAAATAAACCACTTACAGCTAAGTCAATATTATCAGTAGGTGAGAATACTAAATCAAACTCATAACCATCAGCTGACTGAGATCCGGCATTTGCTAATACAAAGCCAGTTCCAATAAATGTATTCGATTGAAAGCCTTTAATTTCTTGATCGAACATAGCTATATTCAAATAACCAGAAGGTAAATATATTTTTGCTCCTAATTCAAAAACTTCTGCTTCTTCTGGATCAGCATACCTTTGTCCAAGACCGGTATTAGGGCCGACTGGAGTTCCTGCAGCAGCAAGTGCGGCAGTTTCAGTTGCATTTGGGAGTGAGTTTCTTGATATATTCCAAGCAGTTGCTTTAAAGCCAGTTGAAACACCACCATAAATTGTTACAGCATCATTTAATGCATAAGATAATTTAGCTGTATAGTCGACATTATCATCACTACTTTTACCATCTTGTGCAGCATTTGGAAAATTAACAAATTGTGGAATGAATTGAAGACCTTGAAGTGGCAATAGAGGGTTATAGGCGGGATCTGTTGCTAAAACTATTGCTTGCGCTGCTGGTATACCTGCAGCTATTAATCCCATAGCACCTGCACCTACAAAGTCTAAATTTGAAAATACAGCGGTATTAATCTGATTATAAGAAACAGACTTTTCATCTTCCATATAACTTGCGCCAATAATTGCATTTAGTTTTTCAGAAAGTTGAATATCGAATTGTGCAAAAATTGATTTAGTTGAATTGTCTTGGGTGGCACTCTCTGTATTACCTTGGCCAGCTGCAAACATTAAACTATCAGGAAGACCAAAAGCAGCTGCAACGCCAGAAATTGTTCCTGCAGGTAAAAATGCATCTAGATAAGTTCTCCATAATGGTCCGTAATAAATGGATTCATTAAAATCCATATCTTCTTGATAATAAAAACCGCCAAATAACCAATTTACTTTTTCATTGTCTTCAGAGTAAATTCTTAACTCTTGAGTGACACCATTTAAATCTTTTTCAATTGGACTAGGTGCAATAACATTCACAGAATCAAAATCAACATCCTGGACTTCAAAGTTATAGGATTTTCTATATGAAGTAATACTTTCAATCGTTGCATTTTCTAGATTCTTCTCAATGTGAACAGATAGGCCAGAATTATCGCCTTTTGAAGTAGGGTCAAAGTCATAGAATGCTTTTTCTGTATAAGGATCATTAGGAATTATTTTCCCGCCTAGCATTGCAGTTACTTGATTTCCAACACCATAAGAAGTACTTCCAACAGCACAACATATTTCGTCATAATCATCGTAATCAGCTGTAATCCTTACCGATAAATCATCAGATGGAACATATAACAGCTCTGCTCTGTAACCTACTCTATCTCTATCGTTGGTAGCATTACCAGTTATAGGGTTTTCTGAATGCCCATCTCTTTTGTTAAAGTTAGCACTAAAACTATAAGCAAGATTCTCGTTTAGGGGGCCTGTATAGTAAAGCTTGCCAACTCTTGAGTTATATTTACCTATTCCAAAAGAAACATTCCCAGATTTTTCAAAGGATGGTTTTTTGGTAACAATATTTATAACACCAGCAGAAGCATTTTTTCCAAACAAGGTGCTTTGCGGACCTCTTAGAACTTCAATTCTCTCAAGCATTGGTAAATCAGATATTTGGCTTTGCGTTTTAGATCTGTATACACCATCAATAAAAACAGCAACTGAAGGCTCAATACCAGGATTATTTGATCCATTTCCGAAACCTCTAATAAAAAAAGTTGTATTAACAGATGATTGGTATTGTCTTGTATCGAGTGACGGTACAACTGATTTAAGGTCAAATATATCAACAACATTAGCTTTCTCAATAACATCAGCAGTTACAACTGAAACTGCTATTGGAACCTCTTGAAGTGTTTTTTCAGTTTTGGTCGCCGTAACTATTACTTCTTCAACATCTTGAGCATCCAAAAATATAGACATTGAAAGCAATACAGTTAGTGTGTAAATAGAATTTTTCATTCTAATCCCCTATTAATAAAATAAATAATACTCAAAATTATATATGAGCTTGGCAATAAGAAAAAGAATGATTTATGTTTAAAAAAAACTTATTTAATAAAGGTTCTTTGAAAGGTTTAAGCAGACTTCATTATATTCACTAATAGTTTCGTTAATAATATTTTTAACTGACTTAATTTCATTAATCAAACCTGATGATTGCCCTGCAAGAGCTGGTGCTGCGTTCATATCGCCACCAAAATATAGATCTTTAATTTTTGCCAAATCACCCATGCTCATTGAGCCCTTCTCAAAAATATCTTTTGTGAGCTCTGTTTTTAGTGCTCTTATGACAGGTTTTGAAGACTTATTAAGAATGTAAGTACCATCAGTGCCAGCACTTTTAATTGAGTTTTTAAAATTATCATGAACAGGACTTTCAATTGAGGAGACAAAGCGTGTTCCCATCTGAATAGCCTCAGCACCTGCGGCAAAGGCTGAAGCCATACCAATACCATTCACTATTCCACCAGCAGCAATGATTGGTAAATCTATTTCATTTTTAATAGCTTGTATTAAAACTGTTAAGCCAATTTCTTCATAGCCCTTAAACCCACCGCCTTCAGTGCCTTCAACAACAAGACCGTCAACACCAGCCTCATAAGCTTTAAGAGCGCCTTGTAGGTTTGGCACAGCATGGTAAACAGTAATATCCGCATCTTTTAAAACTTTAATATATTTAGAGGGATCGCCAGCTGAAGTTGTAACGAAATTTACATTATTATCAACGCAAAAATCAACCATAGATGAGTCTTTTAAGAATAATAGTGGGAGGTTTATACCAAAAGGCTTATCTGTAAGGCTTGCCATTTTTTTTATTTCTTCTTTACAAGCATCCACTTCACCAGAAGAAGTTTCTATAACACCCAAACCACCTGCATTTGATACTGCAGAAGCTAACTGGCTTCTTGCAATCCATCCCATTGGTGCTTGAATAATTGGATATTTTGCGCCTGTATCTCTTAGTACTCTATTCATAATTTTATTCCTATATAAATTAACAACATACTAAAGCAATTTGTTGAAATATATAAAATTTATTTAACGTTATTCAATTCGATCAACTAATATTTCAGTTGAGCCTATAGGAAGAATGACTCTTGTTCCATCATGTGATGAAGTCCATTCATCCATAACATCATCAACACCTCTATACATTATATCTTCCATCAATTTATTTCGCGGTGCTGGAAGATGATGATAGAAAACAAGATGTTTAACATTGGCTTCATTAGCTGCCTTTACCACATCCATAACAGGGGTGTGATAATCAAGAATATCGATTGTGACAGTATCTGCTATAAAATCATTATTACTTTTAGCAACTTGATTTATGAGATCTAAGATTTCAAGCGACATAGATTCGTGAAATAAAACATCTACATTTTTAGAATTTTTGACAAGATTGTGATCATAAGTTGTATCTCCACTGATACTCATAGATCTTCCCTTATAATCTATTCTATAACCAAGAGCAGGTTCAACAGGATCGTGCGATACACTGTAAGCAGTTATTTTTAGATTATCTTCATCAATGAGAATAGGGTTTTTTAGATCAACTGTATGAGTATCAAAGCCAACAACGTCTAGGGGGGCTAATAGATCACCATGGTGTTCATTTCTAAAAATGTAATCATTCGTATAAGCCAACTCAGTTCCGTCTGTAAGAAGCTGAACGCCTTCAGGGCCATAGACCTTTAGCTTAGATTTCCTTGCTCCAGCAACCCATGTATCCATATGAATTTCACCTATATCAGCAATATGATCAGAGTGAAGGTGGGTATAAAAAACACCTTTTACACGATCAAATGGTATATTCCATTTAACTAAATTTTGAACACTTCCATCACCAGTATCAAATATAAATATCTTGTCACCAGCTTGTACTAAAATACATGCCTCAGCTCTATTTGGGTCTATTATAGGTGCTCTTGAGCCACAAACTATTGCTGTTAATGTATCTTCTTCAGGCAAATTTGATTCAGGTGTGGCCAATGACTTAATAGCAAAACCTAATAGCTTGTCTTGAATAAAATGATTTTTTAAAGATAGAGTGCCTATAATATAAAGAGACACTACAACTAAAACTAAATATTTAAATATTTTTAACATTGATTCAAACTTATTAAACAATATTTTAAGTTTATATATCCATTTATAGTCTGTAAATTTTTTTTTTGAGCAATCATGCATAAATGGTTTTCAAAAAAACGCATATCTTAATTCTTAAAATATAATAAGATTTAAATAAGGGGTAAGATATGAAAAAATTAAAAAAAATAGCATTAAGCATAATCATATTAGTTGTAGTGGTTGTATTGGCATTACCTATGTTATTAACAAAAGCGGGTTTACACCCAGAGTATGACGGTAAAGAGTTCAATTTTAATAACAAAAAAGCTCTAATAATAGCCACTAATCACGGGGTTCTTAATAAACCGAATGAAACTGTTGGTGCTCCAACGGGCTTATTGCTATCTGAACTTAGCATTCCATACTTTGAGTTTAAGGATGCGAATATTGATGTAACAATAGCCTCTATTAATGGAGGTTTGATTCCTGTGGAGCCAACACCTTGGTTCATAGAAACAAAGGAGGATAAAATGTTTAATGAATCTGCTGAACTTACCTCCCTTTTAACAAATTCGCTGTCTATTGAAGATGTAGATTTTACAGAATTTGATATTGTTTTTTTATCTGGCGGATGGGGAGCAGCATATGATCTTGGATTTTCGGAATCACTAGCAGATAAAATGTTTACAGCTTATGAGTCTGGGTCTTTAATTGGTGCCATATGCCATGGTGTTTTGGGTTTAATCAAAATCAAGAATAAAGATGGTGAGTTATTAATTAAAAATAGAAAAATGACCGGAGTAACTAACAAGCAGTTACAAGAACTCGGTATATTTTTTACACCAATGCACCCTGAAGATGAGCTAAAAAAAGCTGGAGTACTTTTTGAATCAAAATCTAAACGCATAGAATTTTTTGCCAACCATGTGGTTGTAGATGATGAAAAAAGATTTATAACTGGACAAAATCAAAATGCTGGACATGAAATATCTCAACAAATTATGGAGTTATTAGACAAATGAATGATAAAAAAAATCTAGACCTATATTTCTCATACAGAAGCCCCTATTCATATTTAATTCTTCCAAGAATGCTAAAACTTAAAAAAGAATCTAATATTAATATAAACTTTAAAATTGTTTATCCAATAGCTATAAGAATGCCGGAATGGTTTGATAAAAAGAATATATTATTTTTTATTCCCTTGCTGATTGATTTTAAAAGAAAAGCCAAAAAATTAAACATACCTGTTCGACTTCCCATACAACCTGATCCAATTAAGCAAAATTCATTTACTGGAAGAATTTCAAAAGACCAACCATATATATTTGATATATGTCATATGGGTCAAGAAATGACAAACAGAGGTCATGGCCTAGAATTTGCTCAAAAACTTTCAACAACTATCTGGACAGAAAAAGACTGGAATAAAGAAGAAAATATTGCTGAAATATTACTAGGCTTCAACGTTGAGCTTGCAGAAATTAAAGAGACTATAAAAAAGAATGAAAATGAGTTAATAAAACAGATTGAACAGAATCAAGCTGATCAATTAGAAGCAGGTCATCATGGCGTTCCACTTTCTGTATATAAAGGAAACTACTTTTTTGGTCAGGATAAATTTGATGATCTTATTGAAAATATAAAATTGCATGGAGATATATAGATGGAAATTCTAAGAACTCCTGACTCACACTTTAAAGATATTAAGGATTATCCCTATAATCCAATATATACAAGCATAGTTAGCAAAGATGGCACTGAGGTTAGAGTTCACCATATCGATGAAGGACCAAAAGATGGTCCTATTTTATTGGCTATGCATGGTCAGCCTGTATGGAGTTACCTATACGCTAAAATGATTCCCATTTTAAATGAGGCCGGAATAAGAGTTATTGCACCAGACTTAATAGGTTATGGTAAATCAGATAAACCTACTGCAAGAGAGGATTACTCATACCAAAATCAAGTAGATTGGATGAGTGAGTGGTTGAGAGTAAATGATTTTAAAAATCTTACTTTTTTTGGCCAAGACTGGGGTGGATTAATTGGCTTACGAATGGTTGCCAAAGACCCAGATAGATTTTTAAAAATTGCTATAGGAAATACAGGCCTTCCGTATAATCCAGATACTCCTCAACAAGTTATTGATGAAGTAAAAGTATTCAAAACATCTAATAAAAAAATTACGCTATTTAAATTGGCAAATGAAATACAAAAAATGGATGGTGAAACTCATCCTGCAACAAAATTCATGTATTGGCAAAAGTACACCTGGGATACAAAAAATATTCCAATAGGTATGCTTACTGAAATGCAAATGGGGAAGACTTTTAAATCAAAACTTGCAACCTTTGTTCATTACCTATTACAAAGTATTGGGCTTGAAAAAATATCACCCTTTTATACTGATTTAATGAAAGCGTATGAGGCTCCCTTTCCTAACGCATCATATAAAATGGGGCCAAGAGCAATGCCTAGCCATGTCCCAATAATTCCAGATCAATCACTAGAAGCTCAAAAAGAAGCTCGTGCATTTTTTAAAACATCAGATAAACCATTTTTATCTATTTTTGCTGGTGATGATCCAGTAACAAATGGAATTGAAAAAGATGTTCTTAAGATGGCTCCAAATGCAATAAGTGCCCCACAAATAGGTGGAGGACATTTTTTTCAGTGGACAAGACCAAAACAACTATCTAAGGTAATAGTAAATTTTATTAAAGCATAATTTATATGATTCATCTTTACACCGCATCAACACCTAATGGACATAAAATTTCTTGTTTATTAGAAGCACTTGAAATGCCATATGAAATACATTCAGTAAATCTTGGCGATGGTGATCAACACAAACCAGATTTTTTAAAAATAAGTCCAAATGGAAGAATACCTGCAATTGTAGATACAGATAATAATCTATCAATTTTTGAATCAGGTGCAATCATGCTTTATTTGGCTGATAAAGCTGGGAAACTTATTCCAAAGGATGTAATTGGTAGAGCTAAAGTTACAGAATGGCTTATGTTTCAAATGGGCGGTATTGGACCAATGATGGGTCAAGCAAATGTTTTTTTTAGATACTTTCCTGAAAAACTCCAACCTGCAATTGAACGATATCAAAATGAATCGAGGAGACTTTTTGAGGTTCTTGATATGCAGCTCGCAAAGAATGAATGGGTTGCAGGTGAATATTCAATTGCAGACATAGCAAATTGGTGTTGGGTCAGAACTCATAATTGGTCTGGAGTGTCTACTGAAGGTCTTATTCATTTAGAAAAATGGAAAGATAAAATGTATGAGCAACCTGGAATGCTTAAAGGTATTAAGATTCCTCATGACAGGGAGAGTGTTTTAAAAAATAAGGATGATGAAAAGAAATTCATTAAAAACGCTCAGAAAATGGTAAAAAAATAAACGGAGATTACCTATGTTGAAAGTTCATTTCACTGCTGGAACAAGAGCTGGAAGAGTTATATGGCTTCTTGAGGAATTAGGTTTGGAATATGAGGTAAATATCATGCCTTTTACTAAAGAAGGTTTAAAATCTGCAGAGCATAGATCTAGGCATGCACTAGGAAGGGTTCCAGTTCTTGAGGACGATGAAGTTTCTATATTTGAGTCTGGAGCTATTATTCAATATATTCTTGAAAGACATAAAACTGGTGGCTTAAAGCCAGACACTAATAGTGTTGAATTTCCATATTATCTGCAATGGTTTCATTACTGTGAGGGAATGGTTATGCCGCCTATGAATCAAGTTGTTGTTCAAACAATTTTATTACCACCTGATAGAAGAGATGAGAATGTATTAAGACAAGCTCAAAACTTAATAACTAAATCACTTGCACCAGTTAACGAAAATCTTAAAGACAAAGATTACTTAGTTGGTGATTTTTCAGCAGCTGATTTGATGCTTGGACATTCATGTTTTATGGCAAACAGATTAGGGTGTGTCTCAGATGAAATGGAACACATCAAGAGATATGTTTCTAAAATTGAAGATAGGCCGGCATTTCAAAAAGCAATAACAATGGGAGAATAAAATATGGAATTTAATAATAGCGTTTATCCAACTAAAGAGCAGATGGATGGTTTTCTTGAAGGTGATGATAACTCGCCTATATCTATGGTTAACCTCTTAAAATTTAAAGATAAGGCTGAGTATGAAGATGGAAGAGATACTAATCTCACAGGTGCAGAAGCATATGCAATTTACGGCAAAGAGGTTGTTAAACATTTAAAAAGTGTTGGAGCTGAATGGATATATTCAGGTGATGTGACACGCTTAATGCTAGGTGATATTGAAGAACTGTGGGATATGGTTGCAATAGCAAGATACCCAAGCAAAAAAGCTATGCTCGATATGATAATGAGTCCAGAGTACATAGAAAGCAGTATCCACAGAACAGCAGGACTTGCTGGTCAACTAAATATTGAAACAAAGTAATGTCTAGACAACTTCAAACACTAAAAAGTGATTTAACAAAAACTCGAATTATAGAATCCTCTTTAAACGTATTGGATGAGGGAGATATTTCTGTATCAATAGAAAGTTTTGCTTTCACATCAAACAATGTTACTTATGGGGTTGCTGGAGATACGATTGGTTACTGGCAATTCTTTAAGACTACAGAGGATTTGGATAATGAATGGGGTTGTATACCAGTCTGGGGCTTTGCGAATGTTACTCAATCAAAAAATAGTTTTATAAAAGAAGGTGAAAGGTTATTTGGATACTTCCCCCCTGCTGACTCGTTGATCATTAACCCAATTAAAATTACTGATCAGGGCTTTAGTGATGGTAAAGATCATCGCAAAGATTTACCTGCTGTATACAATAACTATGTAAGAGTTAATGGGGATATTAATTACGATCCTTCTATGGACAATCTTAAATCACTACTTTTCCCTCTTCATATAACTTCCTTTTGCATATGTGATGCATTAGAAGATGAATCGTATCTTGATGCAGACCAAATTATTATTGTTAGCGCTTCCAGCAAAACAGCAATTGGTCTTGCTCAAGGACTTAAAGACTCAGAGCAAACACCAAATATAATAGGGCTTACCTCTCCAAAAAATACTGATTTTGTAAATAAATTGGGTTGTTATGACAAGGTTATATCATATGATCAACTTTCATCAGTAAATAATGATCTCAAAAGCGTTATGGTTGATATGGCAGGAAGTCGTGAAATTTTAGGAACACTTCATGGTTCGTTAGGAGACAATATGCTCAAGTGTTACACAGTTGGGATGACACATTGGGATAATGAGGTAACAGCAGAAGATGCTTTAGGCCAAGCAATGTTGAGAGAAAGAACTGAGTTCTTTTTTGCGCCAGCACATATCCAAAAAAGATTTAAAGATTGGGGCTATGAAGGCTACAACCAAAGGACTAATGAATTTATGACCAAGAGATCCAATCAAAGTAAAGACTGGATGAGTGTTATTGAGATTGATGGTATTGAAAATTTTATAGAAACTTATAATCAAATTGTAATTGGTAATATAAATCCTAATGAAGGAATAATTGTAAAAATATAATTATGGAAATGACTCAAAAAATTAAGATTTTTGGTGCAACACCCTCACCATATACTCAAAAAATATTAGCTGCATTCAGATATAGGCATATTCCTTATATTGTTTATAACGGTAATATTGTTAAAAAAATTACTAAACTAGGTATAGATCTACCAAAGCCAGTTCTACTTCCAACGATTTTATTACCAAATGATAATGGGGCATTAGTTGCGACAACTGATTCAACTCCAATAATAAGAAGACTAGAAAATGATTTTAGTGAAAGAAAAATAATTCCAGATGACCCCGCATTAGCATTTGTAAACTATTTACTCGAAGATTTTGGAGATGAGTGGGTTACAAAATATATGTTTCACTACAGATGGTATTTTGAAGAAGACGCTGATGTGGCTGGAGCAATACTTCCATTGGTGGATATTGCGATAAATACCTCAAATGACACACTTACAGAATATAAGAAAATTGTGACTGAGAGGCAAAAAGGTAGGTTATGGGTTGTGGGTTCTAATGATAGGACTGCTGATTTTATTGATTCTAGTTATAAAAGATTTTTAAACCTGATGGAAGAGCATTTGCTGAATAGCCCTTTCTTATTGGGTACAAAGCCCTCTTCTTCTGATTTTTCTTTTTATGGACAACTTACCCAATTAGTTGGATTTGATCCAACACCAAGAAAAATAGCATATGAATATTCATTGAGAACTGTTGCATGGGTTGACGTATTAGATGACCTTTCAGGACACGATGCTGAAAATACCTCATGGACAAAGCTTGAGGATAGTCCAGAATCACTAAAAAATATGTTAAAAGAAGTAGGGAAAATGTACATACCTGCCTTACTGGCTAATTCTGAGGCTTTGATCAAAGGCGATGAGACATGGGAAATGAAGATAGATAATGCTGTGTGGAAACAAAAAACTTTTCCTTATCAAGCCAAATGCCTGAAATGGATTAAAAATGAGTTCGACCTATTAAATCAAGAAGATAAAAAAAGAGTTCTTAATTTTCTTGATGATACCGGCTGTGAAACTATTTTATAGTGTAGCAAATTAAACTCTTTCAGATCTGTAGTGTAGAAAAAAGAAGTAGGTAGCTACAGCTGATAATAAATGCCATATACCATGTGCTTGAATTAATGAGTCTGGTTTACAGTATTCATTATCTGGAACTCCATAGTTCCAAATAAAAAATGCAGCAAAATAAGTAACCATTCCTAATAAATAATAAATATAAGTTCGTTTACCCTCTGGTTTGGAGTTAGCTAATAATCCAGGTAACCAGAAAAATATAATCCACCAATATTCATTAATATTCTCAAATACTTCAGCAGGAAATGTACCAAATAATGCAAGAACCACGAAGCCTACAAAACCTGAAAAAAATCTTATCCATCCTGACCAGAAGTTTTTACAGAAATATAAAACCTCAGAGATAAACCATAAACCTATAGAAACTGAGAATAAATTAAAGTTAATTCCTAATCCCCAATCTGTAAACCATCTCCATACAGAGTAGATTACTATTATAGACAAATAAACTTTTATAAAAGTCTGTTGGGACCAGTTACTCATTTTATATACGTTATAGAGCCATGGAATGACTATGTACATAATCATACTTAGGTTGTCAGCCCAGCCTCCCCAAAGAGTATTAGTCCCGTGCATTAACATTGATCCAGGCCCTAAAAATACTGCTGCTGATGCATAAAGAATAGCTATTTTTGAGGGTCCGTAAAATTCGTTATTGGCATCAACATCTTCATTTGAAATGACCCAAAAAATATAAAGGCCAACAACCATAAATCCTAAGTTACTAAGAGTATTAACAGGCTCTCTAAAAAGACCATCAGAAAGAGTTTCACACCATCTTGAAGCTTGACCAAACAACTCAGTAGCAACAGATTCCTGAATGATACCCAATGCGCTTAAAGCAAAAAAAGAAACAAGAAAAAATATTGATAAATATAGGGCTATATAAAAAGGATTTAATTTATTAATCATGGTCTATAACAACTCCATCTTTCATGACAAAAGAAATATTTTCAATATCGTTAATATCTAATAATGGATTTCCATTTACTGCAACAAGATCAGCTAACTTGCCCTTTGAGATAGAACCAAGCTTCGAATCAATCTTTAGTAATTTTGCAGTTTCAATAGTAGCCGCTTTAATTGCTTCTATATTAGGCATGCCACTATTAACCATATAGATAAACTCTTTTAGATTTGTTCCGTGGGGTTGAACACCGGCATCAGTTCCAAATGCAATTTTTACACCTCTTTTATATGCTTTGGCAAAAGTAGCAGATATTTGAGGACCAACATTTGCCGCTTTGGGCCGAACAATTTCAGGAAAATAATTATCAATTTTTGATTTTTCTGCAACAAATTCACCTGCTGAGATGGTGGGTACATAATAAGTACCATTTTGAATCATTAAATCCATAACCTCTTCGGTCATAAACGTTCCATGCTCAACAGAATCTACACCTGCTATAACTGCCCTTTTCATACCTTCAGCCCCATGAGCATGAACAGCAACCCACATTCCATAATCTTTTGCAGCTTTTACAATCGAATCAACTTCCTCAATTGTAAATTGTGGGTTATCACCGGATTTAGCAACACTTAAAACACCACCTGTAACAGTTAATTTAATTCCATCAGCCCCATCTTTATATCTTTGTCTTACTGCTGTATATGCTTCATAAGGACCGTTGATAACACCATCTTCAGCTGTTGGATATGTGTAACTATCTGAACTAAGGCCATTTGTATGATCAGCATGTCCTCCTGTAGTAGCAATGCTCTTGCCTGATGTAAATATTCTTGGGCCAATAATCTTACCTGAATTAATTGTATCTCTTAGCGATATTGCAACCATGCCGCTATCGCCAACCTGCCTAACAGTTGTGAAGCCTGCTTTAAGTGTTTTTAAAGCATGAGATGTTGCCATAATGGCACTGGTTTCTCTCTCTACCTTAGCTGGTCGTTCAGCTTTTGAAACATACTCTTGACCAAAGTGAACATGCATATCCATAAAGCCAGGCATTAATGTCATACCTCTAAGATCAATTAAAATGTCATCTTTTGATAATTGTATAAAGCCTTTTTTTATAGCTGTGATTTTATTACCATCAACAACAATAGAGCTATTTTTTATCTCAGCTAAATTAATAACATCTATATAAGAAGATGAATATATGATTGTTGAAGCTGGAAGTGTTAAAGAGATAGAGGCAAGGAATATATATAATAATTTCATATAAAAAGTTTACCACCAAAAATACAAAAAAAAAGGACCAAAAATGGTCCTTTTTTATTAAATATAAAATTAATTACAAGGCTGAATCTAACTCAGGAAGTGCTGTGAATAAATCAGACACTAGGCCATAGTCTGCAACTTGAAAAATTGGTGCATCCTCATCCTTATTAATTGCAACAATAACTTTTGAGTCTTTCATTCCTGCTAAATGTTGAATAGCTCCTGAAATACCGACAGCTATATATAAATCAGGTGCAACAATCTTACCTGTTTGACCCACTTGATAGTCATTAGGTACATATCCTGCATCAACTGCTGCACGAGATGCGCCCACAGCTGCTCCAAGCTTATCTGCTATTGAGTCTAGAAGATGGAAATTATCACCAGACTGCATACCCCTTCCACCAGAAATAACAATATCCGCAGCAGTTAACTCAGGGCGATCACTTTTAGCGATTTCTTCAGAAACAAACTCGCTGAGGCCAAAGCTAGCGACAGCATCTATATTGACTACCTCAACATCAGAATTTGACATCCCTATAGCATCAAAAGCAGTAGATCTAACTGATATAACTTTAATAGAGTCATTTGATTTTACTGTAGCAATACAACTTCCAGCATAAATTGGTCTTTTAAAAGTATCATCCGATTCAATGCTAATAATATCTGATATTTGTTGTGAATCTAATTTGGCTGAAATTCTTGGTAAAAGATTTTTACCAAATGTGGTTGCAGGAGCCATTATGTATGAATAATCATTTGCAATAGTTAATACTAAAGCTGATAAATCCTCTGCAATGAAGTTTTTATATACGCTGTCATCAACAGAAATTACTTTAGAAATAGAGTCAACTGACTGAGCTTCAGAAACTACTGAGCTACACTCAGATCCAGCTACCAATAAAGTTATTTCTTTTTCAAGTTTAACTGCAGCAGCTACTGTATTTAAAGTAGCTCCTTTGAGGTTGTTATTATCGTGTTCTGCTATTACTAAAATACTCATGAAATCACCTTTGCTTCATT
>OCVR010000151.1_pt1 | contig 56906 bp, 69 predicted proteins | sample 1539091 | NCBI WGS metagenome assembly OCVR01 (sample SAMEA3355530, study PRJEB22509) | marine metagenome | biome: marine; feature: coastal ocean; material: water | place: USA | collected 2010-08-07 | depth 16 m | reverse complement strand
CTCAAATCATCTGATCCACCCAAGGCATGGGCAATCTTATGATCTAAGTGGGTTCCCTTACCGCTCTTGGTGCCCGGTTTAGGTATAGGCTTATCACAGTAGTGACACATCTTCCCCCCGTCTTCCCATACGGAGATTCTTTCATCCAGAGAATATATCTGTGAAGGGGTCTTTCGTTTCGGCATTAAATTTAACAAAATCCTGTTCGACTAAAGTGTAGTTACGCCCCAGTACCTTAGCACATTTTCTAAGGGTCCAGCACTCAATGATAACTTTAGTCATTAGCCAATGTCGGTATTCGTCCTTCACACACATTAGATTATTCCTGTTTAAATTCCTCTTTGAGTTTACGCCACTCTCTCACATGGAGTCCCGCAAAAAATAAACTCGCTCTACATGAAGACGCAAAGAACGCTTCCATGTTCGCCGCTTGTTGTACGGGGTTCGTCTTATGGATCGCTTCGACCCCACTTCTAACGACCGCTAGGAATAGATTCCTTTCTTCGTCAGTAAAGTCATCGAATACGGGACCACTCCCGGAATCAATAGGCATGTTCTGTAATTTGTTAATTCCTTGTCGAACTGATCGGTCTTTCGTCTTCGCCACAGGGGTTTTCCTAAAAGGCGTAATATGTAATTAAGGTTCCAATAACGTAACAGTAGTCTATATCATACGCAAATGCTATAGGGAGCAAATGGAACCGGATAAGTCGGTTCAGTGTCACGGAACGGGACTCCGAAAGCGGGTTTGAACCCGTAATAAATAAAATATTTATTTAAAACCGTATAAATAAAAGTTAGCTACGGTTTCACCCCGTGAAAACAAAAGTTAGCTACGGTTTAAAACCGTTTTAAATAAAACGGATTCAAAAGATTTCTAGCGGTCGCTGATTCGCTACCCCCTTGCAATCGTTCGCAGCACATACCGCGCAGCAAGTAACCGCTCGCAATGCTTGACAGAACAAGCACCGCGAACGGTTCACAATTGCAGCACCAGACGCCAACCGCGAACGGTTGACGCTGGCAGACTCAGCGGGTGAGATTACTTATCGCTGCGCTTCCGGTTCTTGCGCTTTGGTCGGAACGCTTCGGCGCGCCCTTCCTTGCCCGATTCTCCAAAGTACGTATCGACGAGAACCGCAGCAGGATGCACCGCGCCGGTTAGATATTCCACATCGTGCCGCGACTCAGTGACGCCTTGCCCGCAATCCCAGCCAGCACCACGCGCCGGTGTAAGCTGAAACAGTTCCGCACGTTTCGCAGTATCGCCACCCGCCGGAGTGTAAGACGGCAACGCTTTACCGCTGGGGATTTTATCAGCACCCCGCGCCATGAGGATCAAAACGGATTGTATCCAGTCAGCACTAGGACGAACCCAGTTACCAGAGTTGTCGTCGGTCAATCGTTTGTTCAGAGCTTTCACAAGCTTATCATCTGGATCCTGTAACCGAGCAACCAGTTCGACACACTCAGCAGGGGACAACGTACAAAACACGGTTGCAAAATCCTTGACCATGTTGCTACGCAACCCCGTAAGCTCTGGGCAATCTTCGAACACTTCAAATAGCGCGGGAAAAGTATAGCTACCATCTATGAGGGAACCATGCGACCCGTAGTTCTGGCGGATATAATCACAGTTCGCGAGACGCTTCAGGTGAGCCAAGCAGAACGCAGGGAAATGCGCCGGATTAGTACGACCCCCGCCCTTATTCGTGCCATAATTCCAAACGCCCGAACCCTTTTCAATCTCTGCGGGATTCTCTGGTTTGCAGCGCAAATGGAGAGCCTTGAGGACTTGAGATAGTACCTTCAAATCCAACCAGTCGCGGCAGGACTCAAAGTGGCGAGTAGGTGCGAATAGGTAAAGCTGTTCGGTAGCTTGCCTACCACGCGCCACGGTATCGTAAGCCGTTACCGCATGGGCTTCGACTTGCAAACACACCCGCAATTCTGCGAAGTGTTCAATTCCTTCAAATGCCCGCCGGAAATATCCCAGATAATCGGCGGCGCGTTCTTCGTCGTTCCAAGTGGTAAATTCTGGAACCTCTTTACCATCGTCTAATTTTATAGCGGCGTTACCCGTTACCCGTTCCGCCGAGATGAAACCCTCAGCAGGTGATGACGCATCTTTCCGCACTGGCGGAATCGGGAACACGGTCTGGTACTCAGGTTCGAGGCTGTCGGCCGATTCTTCGACCAATTCCGAAACCCCCTCGACCCTTGCCCAAGAAAAGAAGTCCATTGGCACAAATGCCGCGAAAATAGCCGCAATGGAGTGACCAGCATTAGCGGTTTTTTCGCCAACCGTTACCGCGCAATCAGTCAAACAAGGACGATACCCACCGTTCTGCATTGTATGGGCTAAGTCGCTCACGTGATGCCAGTCCCGAAGGCGGTTGCGACCATTCGCGTTTAGAATCGCCATAAGAGCCACGAGACTATCATCGTGAATCAGGGAAACGTGAACCGTTCCCGAATGTGGCAGGTCAGGCGAAGCGTCACGTTGAGCGATGATCGAATCGAGTACGGCGCGATACGGTTCGCAGACGGGACCGTTGAACACTTCGAGAGGCACGGTACTGGAACGATCCGTATCAACCGCCTTGATGCCTAACAGGGCTTTTGTCAAAGCGGCGCGGGTAACGGTAGTGATTGATTTTTCGGTGTAGGATTTAACAGACATTAGATAGACTTCCTAAGAGTTGAACGAGAGGCAAAGTGCCTCGGAAATTACGGGGTAAACACACGCCCGGAGGCAATGACAACTGCGAACCGGTCAACGGTTCGCACATCGGCACAAGGTACGCTCTGGACCAACGATCCGACCAATCCGACCAGTTGACCCGCACCCCAGCAGAACACCCAATGAGCCGCGCCAATTGTTTGGCAGTGGCAGCGTTGAATGGCGAACCGCGCGGAGGTGGAAGGTCGAGCAAGAGACATTGATAACGATCCGGAACGTGGAAACAAAATAAAGAAAGTGCCGTTTCCGCTTCGCTCAGGTCGGCAAGCCGAGACAAGAGCGAAGCAGGAGAAAGACTAATTACAGATATCACAGGTCAGCAAGTGTATCAGCGGGACATGCCACCCAGTCAGCACCCTCTGGGCATTCACACGCACCACGGACGGAAGCGAGGGACGGAAAGCCACACACATCACAGCACACCAAGCCAGCAGAAGGAGGGACAGGGGCCGCCCACCACTGCAACGCAGCGCGACGGCGATTTTCGGCCATATTGTCGAGAGTAGCCAAAGCCAGTTGCCCGTTATCCAGTGCCGCAAAATCTGCGAGCGATTCAGGAACAGGAACAGGAGAAACAGTAGCAGGACGCATCGGACGGAACATTGGAACACCTCGAAAGGAAAGGAACGGAACGGAACGGAACACGGCAGGGAACACCCCCGCCCCAGTGCCGAAGCACTGCGAACCCGCAGGTTAATCTTTATCGGCAAACCGTGGAAGGGGACTGAAAGGGAAAATTTACGTTTTTTGGTGATTTACTTAAAACGCCACCAGACGCTCCCAGACGCTCCAGAATCGACGCAAGGAGCAACGCGACACGATATACGTAAAACCAATTTAAACGCGATACAGTGGTTTTCACCTATTTGTACACCACCCCATTGGCGGCATCGGGTAGCTACCCTTCCGACCAACCACCCAACCACCGAACCCCCTCTAGTGGGGGGTGTGATGCTTACCGTCAATCGTTGGGTGGGGCCGATTCTGCGCCATATATAGCGCAATAACATTTGTACACTATCCCGAAGCGTAGCTAGGTTTCGGTGAACAAAATTTCAGTGAACAGATTTTCAGTGAACAAAATTTCAGTGAACAAAAATCCAGTGAACAAATTTTCACTCATCGAAAAAATCGTAATTATAAAATATTGCCTTATAAATACAGGGGTTATAAAAGTTTTTCAAATATGCGTGCTTGAGCGGTCAAGCAGAGGGTAGCTACCAAACAGTAACTACCCTCCGCAACAGGGGGCATAGGAGTCGAGTCTATGGTTCCCTGTTTTGTGAAATTAAACAGTAGTTACTGTTGCGGGATGCAGAGCAGTAAGAGCATCAATCTGAGTTTTCATGTCACCTATTTGATACTTAGTATTAGCTAAACTCTGTTGGAGTTCGGCAACTTCAGTACGCAACATACTCATTTGAAGCATGATATTATTGTTCCCGCACACTCGTTCAATGAGTTTGGATTTATCTAAATCAAACTCACGAATACAGCGAATAACATTGGCAGCCGTTACTCGATACCCTACGACTAAGGTTAGTTTAGCCGCAAGTTCTTTCACGTTTTTACTTGGATTAGATGTAAAGCCGTCTGAGTTAAGTTCATTTCGCAACTCTATCAATTGTTTAACAGAAACGTAATTAGGTTTACTATTTGGCATCGTTATCGTCTTTTGTTGTAGGAAATTCTTTGTAAGTAACTTGAGATTGAATAGTGTTATCTTCGATAGTTTCCTCTTTAGATTGAGTAGTTAATTGATTTAAGGGATCGCAGCGTTCTAACCAAGCTACCGGATTCTTCCGTAACAACGAAGATTCCGCAGCTAACTTTGCTTCGGCACAAGCAGTGATATAGAACCGATAGAAAACATGGAACGGTCCTTCTCTGTCTGCTTTACCATTGTTTAACCAACCTTTAAGTAAGTTATCAGGTAAACCTAATTGCATTTCGATAGTACTGATGCTCGCTCCAAGTGCAGCAGACTCAGCAATCTGTACTAACGAATCTTGATCGGCTAACAGTTCAGTTATACAAGTGACCCGCTTGAGGGTCATGCCTTGAGTACCTAACTGTAATGCAGTATTTAATAACTCATCTTCTGATTTAGATTCAGAGTTTTCTGGAAAGGGGAGAACGTCTTTCGCTCTCTTCTTCTTTTCATCCATGATTGTTCCTCTTGTAGTTTACTGTTCGACATTCTTTAACTACCTTTCGCGTTTCGATAGGAGATTTAAGAATCTGCAAGACACACTCTCTTAAAAATCTTGCACGTTTTATATCTTCATCAAGTACTAACTGTTCTATCTGATGAGATTGATTAGGATAGAAGTCGATAGGGTATCTAACCATGTGTTTACTCGGCACAAGTAGTCTCCATCATAGATGAAACGTAATTAGTGTTTTCACTTTGCGAGTTCTTAGTGTTGTAACGACTGTTCCATGCTTCGTGGATTTCTTCTTGCTTGAGCTTGTGGTAGATAAATCTACGCAACCTCTTTACTGCTTTACGTGAAGTGATCGAATCGAGGGAATATGTCTTTTCAAGATTTTTAACAGATAGCACTGTTCCAATTCGATGTGGATTAGTTTCTTCAATAAAAACAGTATAGACTCGTTCCCATAGAAACAACCAATTAAACTCTCTAACACTTATCCCAAGGTGTTTTAGTAACTCTTCGGGTGCAGTTCTTCCTACTCCGTCCCACAATTCAATGACTTCGGTTAACGTAGTTGCGTTTATAGATTCGGGGTAAGCTACGGTGTAGGTTCCCGCTAGACAACCAACAGTATTGCAAAACTCAAAGTTGTCTTTGAGTAAGGCGACTTCATCTTCTTGTTCATCTAAATCTTTACAATCAAAAGTTATTTGTATAGGTTCAGTCTCTTCAAAATCATTTGCGTCTATGTGACAGAGCCACGTTGACATATTGACTTCATGCTTTTCCGCAAGATCAACCATGCGTAGCAAGGCTTGGTAGTTAGGCTTTCGTTCAGTAATCATGTTTTCTCGTTTAAGTAAATAGTAGTAAGGTAAATAGTAATTAAACTTCGTTCAAAAACATTTTGTCTTTTCCACGAGTTGAACAAACGTAAGCAATGTTACGTTCTTGCTCTGCCCAGAACTCTCCGATCTTACTAATTCCGGGGTGTGGTAGGAGGTCGGGAGTAAGTATAGCTAGGTTGTCTGCTTCGAGTCCTTTCGCTTTGTGAACAGTTGAGAATTGAATAGCACGTTCTTTAGCTTCCGCGTCATCAAACATTTTGAATAGCTTATCTACACACTCATCAGGTGTTGCCGTTTCAGTAGCGAACACAACTAGAATGTCTAGTTCGTCCCGTTTCGCTTCTGCCAAGTCCAGCTTGTCAGCGGCTTTCAGCTTTTGAACCTTTGCTTCGTATTCTTCAATGAGAGTACGGATAAGAGATTCGTTATCAGAAGCGTTGATACGTTTAATAACTTTAGCTAAGGTTGACGCTACGTTTCTGCCTCGGATGACAGCAGGGATGTTGTTCTTCCAACACATGAAACATGCACGAACCATCGGTGCATTGGTTCTGGAAAGACAGAGATTAGAAGTGCCTTCCAGATTGGCATAGAACTGTTGATCGAATTTTTGGTATTCGATTGATCCGTCTGGAGCAGAGTCGGCAGCACGAAACTGTTGAGCAAAGCTATCGGGTAGGAATCGCTTACAGTATTCAACGTGCTTGTGAGGGCAACGTCTAGTTACGGTTAGCGGCAGTAATTTGGCGTCGATAGCAGACTCGAATCGTGGCATTGATTGAGGATCAGCACCAGCGAAACCGTAGATAGACTGATGAACGTCACCGACAATGACAAACTGTTCTGCCGTTCCTTCGAGCAACCCATGTTGAGCAGCGTTGAGGTCTTGCATTTCGTCAATGTAACAACGGTCTACCTTGTCAGGACGACACCCGAAAACATTAGGTAAGAAAACCATATCGTCAAAGTCGAACCCGCTTCTAGCGGTTTTGATACCGGCATTGATTAGAGGTTCGACGTATTTAAGGGCATCAGGAGCCTCTGTAACGTCGATGGAGTAGAAGGTAGCCATATCTAGTAATTGAGACTCGGACACTTCCCACAACGTATCCTGTGTAGCTGAATCAGACGAAAACGTAGTGTTCCTGAGAGAGGAACCCGTTAGGGTAATTCTTGCCATGCTTGCCAACTTGATAGCATTGGAAAACGTAGGCCAAAGAGAGGAATCGTTGTAAGGGTTCCCGATCAGTTCTTTAGCTAACTTGTCGTACTTGTTACCCTTTACGAAACCGTACTTAGCTTTGACATTGAGAAATTTAACAGTCGAGTGGTATCCCAACTTATGATTGTTGCGAACATCAAGTTTGGGGAATCGTGGTTCCAGTTCTTTCATAATTGAAGTATTGAAACACGCTACCCTTCCCTTGTAGGACGCAGACTTTTTACGTTTGAGAGCATCGAAGATTGCCTCTTGTTGTTCAGAAGGTTGGATACCTTTGGGTACTCCGGTTTCCGTCCATTCAAGAGTAGTAGACTTACCACAACCAGCACCAGCACGAATTGAATAATTATTGGACACAGTATCTTCCTTGTAAAGTTTAGTTAAATAGTAAGAACGGTAATTAGATTTTGAGTTTGGACAATTCGTTGAAGCATACGACTTCGTTTAGTTTATCTAACCCTTCTTGAGTAAGGTTAGTATCTTCGCCTTGTTCACCGGTAGGACCGGTGATAATCATAGGTCCGAATATGGCATCAAGCGGGTGCAGTCCGATTTTTAATGCGTGACAAATATGAGTAGCAGGAAGGTTAGGTTCTGGGAATAGAAATTTACCTTCTTCATTGATGTAAGCAAACATCGTATCAGTCATGTGTAAACCTTCGATGTTGCCTCCTACTAACTTCTGTAATTCTTTGTAGCCGAGAGAAATATCGACGATAGAAAATGTGTCATCCAACTTAGGATTGATAAGTAATGCTTTTAACATGATTCTTTCTTTTCGTAGCTAGTGATAGATCGTTTGTAAGTAGTTCGGAAAAGGTACTCTGCTTGCCTAGCAGTAGTTCCATAAACAGCAGTCCATAGGAAAGGGTAGCTACCCATAGTTCCTACGGTTCCTACAGGTCGGCAGATATAGCCACTTGATACCCGTACGATTTCAAGATTAAACTGTTTCATTGTTTTCGTCTTTAGGCAAAGGGTTAAGACAGAGGAAAGGGTAAACTTTAACTACGCTTGTTTGGGACGTATCATTGGGATTGCCGGAATCGTCCCAAGTAATTTGATCGTCATAAATATCGTTGCCTTGACCATCGACTCCGGTACGATAATCTTTAAGATCAGGTTCACTAACTCTACAGATTTCTGTTTCGTTAATGAAACTATCCAAAGCATCGCTTTCATGTTGAGCAGAGATCAGATACTTAGGAGGATCGAAACAGTCACAAGACATACACAAGTAAAGGTTGTCCCAATCTTGCAAGTCTACGTCATCTGGAAGGTACACCCTCTCGAAGGATTCTTTAGTTAGAAATTCGAGGCCCATGATTTTGTGAAACTCGAATGAGTGTTCGACATTTGGAGCGTAGACGTAGAAATGTCGTCTTGTCTGCACAACGGAAGTGAACACAACGATTTCGTAAGTAGTATCGTACGGCAGTTTGGTAATTATCTTTATACTCATAGCAATGCTTTTTTTTAGTAAGGTGTAATCGTAATCGTCAGGCATTAACGGACATAACCAATTCAGTAAAGAGTTGATTCCGAACATTATGGAACGTCCTTGAAACGAATTTTAGCTAACTTTATCGCCTTATCACTTTGCTCTGTTGTGTAACCACATGACACCCATGCAGCGTTATAAACGTCAAACAGGGTGTAAGTGTGTGGATATTTGGCTTGTATTGCATACAAGCAATTTAAACGGTAATGCCATATCTTTAACATCAAGTCGATAGATGCTAGAGAGTTTTTAGCAGCTAAGTTTGGATACCGAAATTCATCGGTTGCCCAACCTAGAAAAGTTTGTGGTTGGTTGTCAGCAGTTGCGCCCGGTTTGTTAGTTATGGTTGCTCCCCAATCGGGGTCCAGAACTAAAACTGATTTAGGCCAATTCATAGACATTAGCGGTCCTCCAATGTTAACTAAAGTATAGGAATAGATATCTTTCATCAGTGATTATGTTTATCCGGTACTCCGCAAGCATCAAGAAAACGATGCCAGTCAAAGTTGGGATTGCTTTCGTTGCAAACTACGACTACCGCTTTACAACATCCAATCCAAGTTTTGAACTCTTTGCTAGTGTCTCTGGATGCAGGGCGTTCTTCGCTGAGTTGGGCAGCAAATTGTTTGAAGTGTTTTCTAGTTAACATATTTAAGCCTTTTAGGTTCGATTGAGTGACGGATGTGATGAAGTGCGGCAAATGCCATGAGATAGGCTTTACCTTTATCAGATTCAGTAAGATGTTCTACTATTGGGATAGAACCGTTAGAGGTGCCTATGACGGCATCGGGATCAAACCATGATTTGTTGCCTACCCAACATTGGTAATTACCTCCTTCGTTACCTTCAACAAGAAGGACGGACCACTCAGGTTCTTTTGTACCTACTCTCATTGAGCAAGTGACATAAGCCCAAGCATCAAAGTTGAACCAAGTTCCTAAGTAGACTTCATCGGTTCGATTGAAAGCAGTGTAAGGATTGTAAAGCATTTTCATAATAGTAATTACTCTTTGCTAGTTTCGACGAAAGTAGTAACGGAAAGATCCGGTTTGATCTCACAGTGTTCTGGGGAAGAGGGGAGAATCAACCAGTCGGGTAAGGCAGAGCCTTGGTAGCCGACCAGAGAGAATTGGCAGCCGCAATCTTCACGGTGTGCAATCAACCGTACTTGTACTTCTTCATGGAAGCAGTTGACGCAAAAGTGAGTTACGGTATGCCAATTGGTCCTAACGTATTCACCCCATGACCATACCCACTCTCCATCAGGCAATTTGCATTTACAAGTAGGACACGATTTGCGTCTGCTTTCTTCACCGATTATAGATCGGTAAGGAAGGGACAAACGGTATTTAAGGTCTGCTCTTTCGACGGGAGTGAGTTGTTGATTGCACTCTCGATCCATGATGTCACTGATGAGTTCATCAGGTCTAGTTACGTTTCCGTATAGAGTTTTAACGTAAACTTGCCGGAAGTATTCGTTGTGATTTCTAGTCACGGGTAGTTATTCCTAGTTAAAGTTTGAAGTAAGTACAGCCCCGATCCTCCCCACAGGGGAGAGTTTGGGAGAACCGGAGTGTAGCTACTAAACGGGCCAAACGTAGGGTAAGTTGTCAGGTTCGGACCAATTGAATTGTCCGTACCATGACTTATCTTTGCGTAGCAAGTTAGACCGGTGTGAAGCATGAAAGGCAGGATTGCCTAACCACTTCGGAGGACCGGTATTAGGAAATGAGTTACGTAGTCGAAACAATTCATTATTAACTTCTATGTAACACTTACTACGTTTTTGTAGAACGAGCATACCGTGTATTGAATAACGGGCTAGTTCGTGAAAGTGACCCTGCCACATTTTAGAAGCAGGATGATTTGACCAACCACCGCGAAGTAAGGTAAGACATTCGCGGCATACTTGATTGCGTAAACGAAGATCATCTAAGCAATCAAAACCTTGTTGGTAGTCTGCAAAAGGTAGAAAGGTTTGCATTAGTAACTACACTTTCTCGGAGGGAAGTACCATTTTGAAAACGACCAAAGACCGCATACTATTGAAGCGAATCTTGATATCAGTACCGTCTGGAAAGTCTCGTATGCTGCAAGGCTTGCCGTCATACCGAGAAGTAACGTCATGGAAGATGAAGTCAAGACCGGCGTTGAAATCGGCTTGAGCATCAGAAGCAGATTTGTAATCTCTGCCGTAAGCAGGAGTAAGAGTTGTGAAAGTATTGGACACGGTAGTTTCCTGAAAGAGAAGGTTAGTTACGGAATCGGGCAGCGGTGATAGCTTTAAACTTTCGGTATCGTATAAGTTCGGGATCGTCATCACTGCCTAAACGACAATTGAGAGCGTTTTCGAGTTGACACTTTATGTACTGTGTAGCGTCATCAATATCATTGAAATCGAATTGCTTTAAGATATCTTCGGGAGTCATTGTTTCTACAATTACGTCACCGCCGCAAGTGTAAGTTTGTTCTCCTAATTCATAAACGGTGTCAACAAATTGAATAGAGTCGGCACAGTGGTCAGTAGTTTTGAGCCAAGAACCGTAAACACTAGGTAACGTCTTGGACTTGCAAGAGTAAACTTGCATAGGTAGTTAGCCTTTGGAAAGAGGACAAACGGTAACAAGAAAGCCAGCGACCGCTGAGTTTAGCTAGACTTTTGCGGTCGATTGTGGAACGGTCCCACCCCTAGATAATATCGACAATAGGTAGCCCCTACAATACCAGTAGTTACGTAAAAACGTAAAATTCCATTAATAATAAACAATGATCGCGCACGTAAGCGACCGCTGAATAATGTAATTAAGGTTTATTTACTAACTATGTTTTATGTATTATGTAATTACGTTATACGTGTAGGTTACAGAATTATTGTTTCTGTAATTACATAAAAAAACGAAGCAATCAATTAAGATTACTTCGTTAATGCGTACGGGCAGTCGGCGGTTTAAATACGAGAGTTTTCTCTCGGTCTTTTTATATGCTTGAACGCTCAAGCAGAAGCTTTAGCTTTTTTCTTAGCTACCTTTCGGCCTTTGGGAGTAAGTAGACCGATTAGACCCTTATCTTTTTTGCGAATTAAAACAACAAGACGTTCAAGGTTTTCAGCAAAGGTTTCGTCTTTAGTTTCAAGGATAACTCTACGGTATCCTTTCAACTTATTAGGCGATCCCTTACGCCCTAGTGGGTCTGCTCGTCTAACTTCCAATCCCGTAGGAGCATAAGATTTAGCCCCTTTGGGACGACCGAAGTTAATAGCAGTAGCTACTTTCTTTTTAGTAACTTTCTTCTTAGCTACTTTCTTTTTGACTTTTTTCTTGACCATGATTCCCTTAAAGGTAGGAGGTAATTAAGTATTACTAAATACTATAGTTACCTTTAACGCTTGTCAATTAGTAAGGTTTCTTTTTTTGAAAAGGTTTCTTACCTTTATTATTAGAGGCTTTTGCTTTACCCCCTTTTGATGCAATTTGAGATCGTTCTTGGCTACTTAGTTTTTTTGCCCTAGCGGGTCCGCCTTTTTTACCCCCTCTTGAACCTAGTTGTTTAGCAGCATTAGAAGTAGATTTAGATTTAGCCATTAGTCGTATTCTCCGGGAGATATTAGTTGTAGGAGTTGCAAATCTGTGGCAGATAGTCTACCAGATTCGTACGCATCCAGCAATCTATCTATGTGTTCCGTAGCAGGACTACGGATTTTATACAAGACTTGCCGACTGTTCTTAGTTTGTCGAAGTAGGCGTAAAGCTTTAGGGTAGTTAGAAGATTCTCTCAATGCTCCCATCCATATCCTTAATCTTTCAGGACTAGGAGGAACGTTGTACCCTTCTTCTACATTACGAATTGTATGGACGCTTAATCCTAATTCTTTAGCTAAGTCTTTTCTTGTAACGTTTTTCTCTATTCGGAGATATCTTAGATACTCTCCGAAATCTGAAAATATTGGCTTCCGTTTTTTAGCAGTCGGGGATTTTTTCTTCCCTCTTACTCTTGTTTCGCGGGAGTTTTTTACCACCTTTTTTCTCCATGTAGATATAGATTGATTCAGTTAAAGACTTAACATATTTATAATCGTCAATACTTTCAGACGTTATAAATAACGCTATCAATTTTTCATCAGGAGGATCAGGTTCTAACGTACGAATAATCATTTTTTGTCCTGTGAAAACACTTGATCTACAATAGGAAGAAACTCTTTGTCTACACTGTAGTATTCGCTAGGGCGTCCTTTAGCGTTTCGGTTCCTGCTTCTATCGTTAAGTTTAGTTACGACAGATACTAAATTAGTAGTATGCAAGTCTGACATGACTCTATGGATTCTAGTAGAAGGTAGCTTTAATTTGGATTGCAAATCTTTTCTACCTAACTTTGGAGTTAACCGTAATTGTCTAATTACGTCTTGATTGAAACCCTCAGAAGTATCGTGAGCAACTTTAGCTATATGCTGCAAAGTTCTATTTGACAAGTTTAGTTCTTCACCGTATTCCGCAGTAGGATGAAATACCTTTTCTAAAGCATACCCTAGCTTGGCAAATTGCAAAGCAAGGCGGGAAGCTACTTCTTTACGAGGACGATATTTTAATCCGTCTTGTCTATCGTTGGCAGGTCGAGTACGAATGTGAGCAGTGTACCTAGCAAGAGCAGAGATTACGCTTCTAGATTCCTGAGAAAGGGAGGGGAGTTTTTCTAAGTCCCACCGATTGTCGGCTAAGGTTTTTACGTATCCTAGTGTCGCTTCGGTTAGTGCTGCTTTACGAGAGTTAGATTGACCGAACCCTGATAACGCAGAGTCAATGATAGCTAGGTCATTGCACTCTGATCCCATGTAATCGTACCGTAGGAACCGTTCTCCCATAGACGCATCATTGTGATCTTTGATTGCATCGGTAACACCAGCGATTAGATTAAATCGAAGGTTGTGGAAGTTACATACTTTGCCGTTACCGAAAGTGATGTTAAGAGTACCGTCATAGATATCGCGGAATAAATTAAAGACTTCTTTACGTTGTTCATTAGGCATACCTAATACAACAGTAAAGTCTTTAATGAAGAACGTTTTTCCGTTCATTCTGGGAAGGAGGGAAGTTTCTCCCCCGCTGTTCCAGCCTGATACTAAAGACTTTGCGGTGATTCGAGAAGCGTAATCAAAGTATTCGTTGTTGCCTCCGTACGATTCTATTAATGTAGTCTTACCGCACCCTGCTTGCCCTACGGCAAAGAACCATAGAGGTTCGCCGGGTATGTATTGACTGGATGCGATTGCCATAGTGATAGCTATAGCTTTTACATTTTCTTCTGATAAATGTAGGAGTTCGCTGTATTGATCTATGTATTCGTCAAACGAATCAATAGGAGCAATGTCGCTGATAGATGCAACGTATCCTGCGGATAGGTCTTCGTCTTCTCCTTCGCCCGGTGTTACGGGTATGAGAGCAGTTGTTATTTCTTCGTAAGCAGTATCCGAATGATTAACTAACATATCTCGGATATCGTAGTCACTATCGGCAGATTCAATTGTCGTCCAATCTACTGCTGACACAGATTTCTGCCAACGATGTAGGATCAAGGATGCCTTTTCCTTACCCATGTTTCCGGCATCGTCGTTGTCGTAAAACAAGTTTACCTGTTTACCCGCAGTAAACCATTTGTTATTAGCTTCGGGGAAAATCAAAGCACCGGGAACTCCTAATGCTATAACATCGGGTTTACCTTTTACTATGTCCATCATAGCTAAAGTATCCCATTCGCCTTCGCAAATATGGTACACCGCAGACTTAGTAGTAGCTTTTTTAGCTATAGGTTGATAGGGATTGTAAAAAGTTAAAGGTAAAGAGTTATCTATGTTTGGGGCTTTATAGATACGATAAGCGTTCTTACCTCTGGTATGGAAATAACCTAAGTTGGTTAGGTGCGTACTGAAAGGATTCTTGTAAGGTAGTAACCAGCGATCCGAGTATTCGTCGTAGGCTAGTCCTGCTCGTCTAAGTGTAGTTACAGATATTCCTCTAGCTTTAGACAACTCTTCGTAATGTTCATCTTCGGTACAGTCGAACCATGCTTTGTGAAATTTAGTTAAGAAAGAGATATGATTGCATTTTACGCCGCAAGCAGCATGAAGGCATTGACCTTTCCCTTTCTGTACGTCTACGGAGAATTTACCTTCTGCTTCACAGAAGGGGCAATCGGAAGTTTTATTTCGCCCCGGTCCTGAAAGAGGATCGGGAAGATAAGTATCGAACAATCGTGCGTAAGTTTCCATGACAGTCTTTTATACAGAGGTAGTTAGTTTGAGAGAGGTCGCTTCTGACCATACAGTGTTGGTTATTTTGGCATCAACTTCGGTGCATACTCCGGTAGTTTTTGCAGCATCGTTCATTAGTGATCCTACAGAGGATATGTGGTGTAACTCATTATTTACAAACTCCTTTTTAGTAATTACAGACTTAGTTTGAAATATGATTTCATCATGGATTAGCATGATAGGAACAATAGGTACATCCTCTTGTTCGCAGTAATCGGTACAATAATTGATAGCAGTCTTTACCATTTCTCCTTCGGTTCCTTGGACGACAAAGTTACAAGCTTTGTACGCCGTTTTTTTAGGTACTTTTAAAGGGTATCCTCCTAACGTACGAATGAACCCGTTACGTTTAGCGTAACGTTCACACTTCTTTAGATATTTATCTACTAGAGGAAAGCGTTCTTTGTATAGATCGTACGATCCTTCAATCTTGCTCATTCTTTCGATCTTCGATCTTCCTGCTCCAAAAATTATTCCAAAATTGATCGCCTTCGCCGCTCTCCTTTGCAAGGATGAAGGCTGTTCGGTTTGAAATACTTCTCTTGCTACAGTATCGTGAATGTCTACCCCCCGAGCAAAGGAGTCTATTAAAAATGCGTCTTGACACGCATGAGCGAAAATCCTCAGTTGAAGTTGAGCATAGTCGATGCAAATCCATAGCTTACCTTTAGGGGGTCCAAATGCTTCTCGTAAATTAAATGTGACAGTCATATCCATACTGTCATCATCGTTATCTTGCTTACTTATGTTTTGAGCGTTAGGGTCTTTTGCAGCATAGCGAAGAGTAGAAGTTCCGGCAGGGTTTAAGTTAGAGTAAAGTCGAGAATTAATTTCGTGACGTTGATAAGAGTCTAGATACGTTTCTGCGGTATTTAATCTTCTATACGTAAGTAATCGTCTACAGAACTGTTCTTGTTTAACATTAATGTTTTCTCGTTCTAGTATCTCTTTGATGGCATCTTTATCTGTAGCTAAATTACCTTTTTCAGTAAAGGATTGACATTCTATTCTTAGAGATTCAAACAACGCATTTTTAAGGTCAATTGGAGATCGAGGATTGAAGTGTTTTATTCGGCACAGTCGTTGAAGACTTGATCGTACGTCCTCCTTTGTTTGACTTAAATTATGTAACATCTTAGGTAGACGTTTTTTATTTAAATAGAATCCTTGATTCTGCATATAGTAAGTAGGTAGTAAACACAATCTGTTCTTATCGTAATGTTCCCAATCTTTCTTATCTGTTAGAATTTTACGAAAGTAAATATACAAACCGATAGTACGTTCTACGTCACCTATCGCATAAGTAGCACACACTGAATCAAAATGATTTCGGGTGATATCATCTAAGGTTTTAAAAGAAGCGAGTCTAGCTACGGCTTTTGGTAGCCAAAAATCGCATTTGCCTTTCTTATCTTTTAAAGCTTTAAGAGAAGGTTCGTCTTCGGAAGCAATGGACCATCCTAATTTTCTAGCTACTCTTCTTGCTTTGTTTACCGCTTTATCTAATTCATGTTCATCCCCTTCTGAAAAATCTAAGTACAATAGAGCTAGACCTTTTAGACCTCTTTTATCTAAAGAGTTATTACAATGAGCCATTAACATTGTGTCATGTATATCTACCGTGCTAATTAGTTTTTCATATTTAGAATATTGCAAAAGAGATAATGCTTTAATATCAAACAGAGCATTATGGAACACCCAAGTATTATACTTAGCTAAGTATCGAAAAAGACTATTTACAGTTTTAAGATCGTATATGGGTTCTCTGGTGTAAGGGTTAACATCGAACTCCCATTTCTTAGTGTAACCTTCGTCGTCACACGCAGTTACCATAAATGGTTTGCAACCATGTTGTAAATACGGACCAGTAGTTTCCGTATCTATAGCTATGGTATTACTCATTACTCACATCCTTCTTTAAGTTGTCACGGCAAATGTCCCACGGTTGGCATCTCTCAAGCAGACCGCGAAGTTGCTTGTTTTCCTCACGCAGTCGCTCGATCTCTGCGTCTTTTTTGCTAAGGGTTTTGAGTAGTTTTTCAAACTGCGATTCACTCATCACTCACCTCCCATGCCCATATACCTGCCCACGTTTTTGCTTCAATCTTTTTCGGTTGCCACTTACTGGGTGCAAGTACGTAAGAACGTTCACCGTGACTATTCCACATAGGCATCATCGTTATGAATCCCCGACCTTCGGGTTCATCCCATAAAAGATAGGTATGTTTATTGCCTTCGTAGTGAAAACATTGACCTTCCATTTTAGTGATGAAGGTACGTTTTTTACCGTCACCACAAGTGATAATTGCTTTTGCTTTAGGCATCGTTTTGTTCTTCTATTTTTTTAGCTATTATAACTATTTCTGTAGGTATCTTCTTATTCTGCTTTAAACAAGAGTTTATTGTTTCTAGTAATTGTTCTATCTGTAATAACATATCCACAGTACGTTTTATGTTTGATCCTTCATTCATTACTAATCCTTATAATGTTATTACAGAATAAAAAATGCACCGTTCTACTCTACGGTGCCAGAGAGAACCCGTTCGTTTAACGAAGTTGGTTAGACTTCCTACCAATGACCGTGAGGTTATATGAACCCGGAAGTCTGGGTTCCCGTCTGTCATCGTTATAAGCCACAAACTCTAGCTACCCATTAGCTACTACGGGGTTAGCAGTGTTCCGATTGCTTACCCACTTAAATAAAAAGTCTGTCAACACTTACAGCGTTTCGCAATCAGGGTGGATATAATTATTTCTTACTCTTCTTCGTTGAAGTCGAGGTCAGAAAATTCACACTCATATTCGTTGTCGTCTTCATCGACTACGGTGAACAATCCAGTATCTTCATCGTAAGCATTAGCAGTAACCGTCATCTCTCCCGTTTCTTCGGAGTTAAACGTTGCTTCATATCCTACGTATTCTGAGTAATCGGAATCTTCGGAATCCTCTTTGTCTTCCGCGTCAGCTTGAAGTTTATCTAACGCTTCTCCAAGGTCCGTCCATGATTCATAATCATCAGTATCAATATCACGAGACTCTGCTTCTTCTACCAATTCAGATTCAGCATCATCATCTCCGTCATCAGCTTTAACTCCTAAGTCTTTGTACCCTTCCAGCTTTACAGAAGCTTTAGTAGGGGCAACTTCGCTTTTGCTAGGACTAGCAGATGATTCAGATACCATACCTACAACGTCGATGTTAAGACGATCATTTGCGTCACCCCACGTACCTAGTGAAAGGCGAACACCGGGCTTGTTAGCGGTCATTTCGTCTGCTGCTTCTACACAGTTAACTACCAACTCGGTAGGTTTCCATTCTGTAGTATCGTAGTCGAGTCTCTGGAAAAGACCGCATAGTCGCTTCATACCCTTTTGGCGATCAGCTTTAGTTTTACCTCCCAAGCCGATAAACTGAGATACCGTAAGACCGGCATGTTCTCCTTGCGAGATAGTGAAATTAAACGCGAAGTACTGATTTTTGTTTTTGTCAGTACCGTAACGAACTCTTGATACTTTAGTTACGAATTGCTTCTTAGCGTCTGCTCCGAGTTGCAATGTTTCGATGAGTTCTTCATCGGACATAAACCCTCCGCCTACAGATTCCTTCGATACTTCCGCAAGTTCTTTTTCTTTCTTCTTGAGATCGCGGATAAAAGCACTTCGTTCATTAGTAACAGCCATTGATATACCTTTTTAGGTGAGTTTAATAAAATAGAGTTGTGAAGTTAAACAGTAATTATGCTCTTTTTCTTTTAGCCCCTTTCTTTTTAGCGGTCTTTTTCTTAACTACTTTTTTAGTAGTTTGGGTAGGTTTAGACGATCCTCTAAATGCGGCATTTAACGTATCATAAAACTTATCGGGATTTCTGGGGATAGTGAAACTGGTTAGAGGTTCTCCCGAGTCAGGGTCCATGAATCCTGTACCGCAAGCTACGTCGATAAGTCTATCGGGATCGCGGCAGAATACTGTACGTTCTCCGTCTTTCCATCCGTAGTACAACCAGAACTCGCAAGCAGATTTAAGTATCTGTAAACAAGCAGGGGCACAAGATGGTCCGATGATAGATAGAGTACCGCTACCTTCTTGAAATTCTTGGTCACGTTCTTTAACGTGCGAAATTAGAAGCAATCCCAATTTCTCAGAAGCACGAATAGTATCAATTAAAGCATTGAACTCATTTTTGATAGTATTCCATGATGCACCATAATCATCTTTAATTTGATTGGGGTGCGTTACTCCTAGTCGGGCACAAACTGATTCAAAACATGCTTGATAAGCAAGGTCAACTGTGTCAAATGTAATAGTATTAATCGTAGGGTCTTCTACTGCGGCAGCACAGTATTCAATGAAGAGTTGCCACGGGTCGTCAGCACCATTGATTATCTCTTGTGCAGGACGAACCATGATTCCTTCATCAGCACCTATCATTCTAAGTTTAACGTTCTTACGTCTAGGTTCCCACATCACGTTTAAGTTTCCGGGGAAGGAAGATGATGCGGTGGTCTTCCCGATGCCTTTTGCTCCCATTAGGAGTACGGTGTAATCGTGGAAGTTTTCGGGCGGAATGTTGTAGTCGTCCGGTCCCGGTAAGATAATCTTTTTTGTCTTAACCATTAGTTAGCCTTTGCTGGGTGAGTAGCTGGTAGTTCTGAAAAACACTTATTTCCGCTTGTTGTTCCTATTCTTCGGTTTCTTGTAATTAGATCGAAGAAGTCTCCTGTACCGTTTGTCATTGGATCGTAGACGCCGAAAGGTCGCTGATGATGATGAGGATTGGGTTCTCCGTTTGGAAGAACCCACGGAGAAAAAGGGTCATGCTTTACCGACTCCCACCACATACATAATTGTGTAAGTAGGGGGTCGAAAGTAGTCTGCCTCCACCTGAGCATATGTTCTGGGGTGAGGGCAAACTCCCATCGTTTGAAGAAATGGGCAGGGTCATTCTCAATGACTCCGCTTAATCGAGTATGAAACTCTGCTGTCGTTTCTACACGGGTTTTAGTAATCATCTTTTGAGTTTTATCGTCTAATATTTTCTCCTTTACTTTAGAAGGTTTGTGAGTAGGTTTTCTAATTACGTTATATACAAAACCTGTAACGGGTTTTTTGAATAGCTTTTCGATAGCTATACAATACATAAGAGTTTGAAGGTCGAACGGAATAGAAGATTCGATCTTGTATTCGTTAAACTTCTCTTTCGTCTTATTTTCTTGTACCCATAACGTGCCGTCTTTAGCCGCTATGATTTCATCAGACTTACCTACAAGCTTTACAGTTCTTCCGTTAGGCAAGGTATATGGAACGCAAAACTCTTGTTCTTGTGCAGCATACTTATACCTAGAATCACTGTACCAATCGCAATACTGCTTAAATACTAAATCAGCTATTGCTTTCTGAGGTTTGGTAATCTTTTTCTTTGCCTTACGCGATACTCCTGTCGGAGTCAGGTGGGGATACTTCGCATGAAGTTCTAACAGTTCATGGAAGTATGTGCCGAAGTCCATTTGTTCTTTGGAAGAAGATGATGTCTCTCTTACTCCTTCTACTGAATACAGACGGAACCTTTCTCTACAGTTGATGAATCTAGACAGAAGAGAGTACGAAATACCCTTGTCTAAAGTCCACATGGGAGAAGGGGCAACTTGATCGGGACGTTTAGCCATACATATACTTTCTGAAAGGGAGGGGCAATTATAGTACTGGCAGGTTTTGACAAGTTAGGTCAAATGCTAATTAGGGATTAATAGGTCATCGGCTACTATATGTTGATTTCTTTGAGGGCACACAAGGCTCTTTTGTAATCAAGAGTTCCTTGTTCTTCTTGGTTGATGATTGAAGTCGGACTAGGAATCAACGTGTATTTAGGCGGACCAGTTTGTTTATGACCTCTCAGTTTTTTGATAGCTTTCTCCGCAATTCTTCCTACACAAACTACGTGTTTAGGCTTTACCATATCGTAGAATTGTTGTAGTCGATTACTACAGTTTCTAATCTCTGTTTCTGATGGTGCCCTAAGTTTGAATTGTGGAGGTAGACAAGGGGCACACAGAATAGAATAAGTCATGCACACAGAGAGGTCTTCATCACGATCACCGTACGCATCTTTTAGAAGTCTATCTAAACATTTACCTGCGGGACCGGAGAATGGTTTGTTCAATACTAAGTCCGTATCGTTTGGTGATTCACCTACTATTAGTAGGTCAGCAGGTATGGTTCCTCTATAATAGATACGTGACGTTGTATGTTTTCCGATCATACATTCAGTGCAAGAGTCCCACTCTTTTTTGTGGTTTAAATAAGTAGGTAGTAGGGGCATCTTTTTAGGCATGGTAGTTACATAGGGTTAAAGTCTTTCCCGTATCCAGACGGGAACTGAATAGAATCGTAGATAGGTTTTTTTATTTGTGCTTCTATCGCAGATATTTCTCCTGAAAGAGGGATGTGCCAATCGTCATCTCTAACGTTTAGATGATCTGACAGTAAGAGGCTGATTTCTGTAGGAGTAAAGAATCTAGGGTCTGCAAACTTTTCTTGGGTAAGGTGTCGTTTGCAGTATTGAAACGAAAGCAGTTGCGTCTTTAGTTTTGGGTGTCGTATGTATCCATTCTCGTTCCAGTAGAAACAGTACAGCGGAGGTATCTGCTGAGAAGAGTACAGCGTTCCAGTGTTGTAACCTTTACGTTTATCAGAAAAGTTATTTACGTAAGCTTGAGCAGCACTGTTCTTCCAAGTGGGGTATTCCTTTCTCATGTTGCGGATTAAAAAATGTTTGTCAGTAGCTAGACTTTGACAACCAAGGATTTCGTTTCGCAATATTAGTGCGGCAAAGAAATGCGTTTTAGGTAAGTTGGTTTTTTTACCTTTTATTTTGGCAGGTTTGACTACTCTGCCTTCATGTCTTGCTGCGGTTAGTTGGTTAGGTACTCGATAGTTTCGGTAAGTAACATAATTGTTACTAGGGTTAAGTCGAACTTCGTTAATGTTTAGATACGTTTCTACGATAGGAGTAAAAGGAGTACCTTTGTCTGTTCGTTCGTTAGTCATAACAGCACCGTATGAATGAGGGATACGCAATAGAACATACGTAAAAAGCATACGCAAGGGGGGTGCGTACGCTTTTTAGATAAAATTTTTATGTATTGCTATCAATAGAAAGGAATACCTTTTAAGGATATTCTAAATCGCCAGATACGTAATTAACATTTAAGTTATGTTGACTTACGTGTTGGTAAGCGTTTAACGCTTTACTTAGATATTCTATTTCTTCTAAAAGGATAGATCGTTTAAGCGGAGCAGATACGTTCATATCTTTGTAGTATTTATATATTTCTGTAACTAGCCCTAACGGATTTAATTTAAAAACTCCGTACTTCGTATAAGTGTGCCTGTCTTCTAAATTTAACTCCATAATATAGCTATCTAAATACCACGCATGATATGAAGTAATTGATCGCCAAAAGCGTTTAGGGTGCGGGCATCTAGCATAAGGATTACGTATGCCGTAATTGTGATACAACGATCCAACCTTTCCTGTGGTTTTAATTAGAAAATCACAAGTGTCGTTTTCGTTATAGAAAGGGCAAGATTTACAGATGTTTAATCTAGTCGTTTCTAATTCATATTTATCTAAGGTCATTATTCTTCTGGAAGATAAACTAGGCTTAGGGTGGAGTCGAAGGAATTTAGGTAGTTGAAATATCTTTGAACTAACCTATCTCGGATTACAGTTAGCGATTTAGGCATACCTTTATCGTAATTAGTTTCATACGTAGTATAGCTTACAGGAGTTCCGGGAAAGGTTTCTGGGAAAGAGGTGGCGTTGAATTGAGAAGGTAATAGATCAGGATGGATACCTTTAGAAGTGCGTACTCTTTGTGTATCGTGTTCTACGTTAAAGAAATCTAACTTAGTAACATTGTGATGTATGCCTACTTGAATCTCTACTCTTTCAAAGTAATGCAACCATTTGTCTGCTACTGCTTCTTGAAATTCATCTAATTGATAATGATCTAAGTTTAGATATGAAGAATTTTCTTTAAGGTAATCTACAATTGCTTGCTTTCTATCAACTTCCGGTATTTTCATTACGAAATGTACGGTAGCTATATTAGTAGAGTTTGAGGGAGCTAACAAATTAGTAGATCGGTTCCATCGGGTGTCTGTTTTATAACTAAGGGTTTCAAAAGGGTAGGAATAATTTCCTGATGTCGTGAACCCTTCAAATACATAGTTGTGAACGTTGTCAAGAGTTGCAGGATCGAATATTTCTAGCTGAGTGTTAGGTATTGCAGGATTCCAATTATCTATGTCCCATCTAATAATATCTACTTTACGTCCTTCAAAAGTGATATCTATTATCTCTAATTCACCGTCAGGATCGGGGGTGATAGTAGTACGTTCGATGTAAGATATGGCGAAATCTTGACCGGAAATTACTCCGTGTACTACGTCATTAGGATTAAGAGTAATATCAGAAATAGGAAGAGTAGTATCGGTATCTATAATTACGTTATTGGTGATGTCTACTAATGAGGAAAACACTACCGCGTTAGTCTCTAGACTCTCTTTTACTATACCTTTAAACAAAGCATTGAAATTACCTAAACTGAACTCGTAATATCCAAAGTTTGTAGGTCGAGTTTTATGTTCTACTAGGTAATGGTAGTTACTCTTTGTGTAGGTTAGAGTAATGTTTGACCATTCTGATTTTTCGTAAAAGTCTACAGGTAAAGATTTAGTAGTAAATTGATATTCCGTAGCTAAGTTTACGTGCGATCTTTTTAAGTAAGCACTTAGTTCATCTATCTCTAAAAGTCTGTAATTCATTATGTAAGGATATAAATTACATACGAAATCATATTGAGATCGTGTTGTAGGAGAATATGAATAATCTGATTGCAAATCGGTATTTGTATATCCGGGGTTATATAGAGTAGCTGACCCGTTGTACTGATTTAATGCTAAATAATAGATTATAGAATTTTCTTCATTCTCTACTGTTTCTACGTTATCTACCGGCCAAAGACTTTTTTCGTAGATGATATCTTTTCGGTGTTCTATAGGACGACGATATCTCCATTTAAGAGAAGTTAGAACTTCTGCTTCGTCCAAATTAGTAGAAGTAATGCCGTTGTATAAATAATCTTTGGGATCAGGTTCTTCTAATGTTACTGATAGAATCCTAGATTCAAAGTTACGAAGAAGATCGTGTAGACAAAACTCCAAAGTCTTTTGCTTCCACATACAATGGTAAGGAAGTACAGGAGGGTACTCAGAAGGCAGCGTATCGCCGTCTTCTGAATAAGATACTCCGTAGTCGAGTTTTACCTTACGTAGCGATAGGAAGGAGGCTAGGTCGTCCCATGATAGATCGTTTAGCAGTTTCTCTGGGAGAAGCTCATTGTACTTGTTGGCGAACATAGAGAGTCGGTGGAGAATGTTCGCATTATCTAAGGATGCTTGCCTCTTTAGAACATACTTATGTTCGTACATTTCCAACTTAACGATCCCCGGCTGAGTATCCCAATCTCCAAGGTCGAGTGTGCCGTCAGGTTTAGTTAGAGGATTACCTTGGGCATCTTTGGCATAACTCGCAGGAAAATGATTTGAGAGTAGGTTTTCTACCCACATCCATTTGCGAAATAAATACAAAGGATTGTCGGCATGATCTCTGTGTTCTGTTTCAGAATGATAATTACCATTTGAATCGAGATTAACTACAACGCTTCCTCGTTTTACGTTTGCAGGATCATTAGGGTTGTAGTCGGGATTACGTATTTCCATCCATACTAATTCTCCTGCTTTAGGAGAACGAAATTTATCCATGTAAACATGACTAACTTCGGACTTAGCGGAATCCGTAAATACAATTTTAGACGGATCAGATAAAGTCAGTACAGGTTGGTAATTAATAGTAATCATGTTAACGGTGCGTCTATTTCAAATTTAATGTTACAGACAGTATGTTTAGTGTTGTCTTTTTCTAAAAAGTATAAATGTAAATTGTCGGAAGTTCCTTCTGCTTTAACTCCTTTATCATAATAGTTATCTGTCCACGGATAAGTATGACTATTTAAATCAAAAGGATGTTTAGAATAGCTATGATCGAAACCGTCACCTTGATCTCCCCAAATAGGAGGAAACGGATTTTCTGCTTTTATTCGATCCACAATATCTTCTACAGGTGTTTCATTGAAAGTATCTTCGTAGGCATCAAAGGTGTTTCTATATGTTTCATTTCCGTTTGAATCGTAATAAACATTTTCACCTTCGTTCTTCGCGTACAGTGTTTCTACCCCATAGCCTATTGTCCATTTATTGTAGTACGGAGAACCCCCGTACATGTTTAAAGAGTCTACTTGATGTTCAAAGTCAGAACTGAACGTACCCGTAGTTTCGGGGTGTGGTCCTACTATATAACCTTTATGGTAAAAGTAAATATTTTGGATAGACTCTTTATGTTCATATAATCTGTAACTAAGAGTACCGTTAGAGCGATAGCTTTCTTGAAGGCGTACATACTTTCTACGGTGCTGCGCTTTGTATAACCATAAGAACGGTTCTTCTACAGGTGAGTCGGGGTTTCTTCCGTGCCAAATTATATCAGACGTAGAATCATAAACGTTAGTTATGTCCCACGTATCTTCATCGAAGTCGATAGTTGTAATAGTGTACCCCCAGTAACTACCCGGACTTCCACTTTGAGTTACACTGGATTCATTACCGTAATCTAAATGTAAATTAATATGATCTAATACGGAGTACCCTCGACGATAGACAACTAAGGGAGCTTCTTTATCTAATTCTTCGTAGTAAAGATTCCATTTTTCTTTATCGTACCTATCCCCTAAATGAGATGCAGATACAAATAAATCTTCTAGGTCAAACAGTCCTTTATTGGGATGATACCTTCCGTGGGAATGAAGATTTCCGCCGCAATAATTGTCGTCATAATAAGGATCGGCAAAACTATAATTATCAATTGCAATAAAGGGGGTTCTAATTCCCGTACTTGAATCGTATTTGTACGTACTCCTAACAGTATTAGTAGCGGGTCTAGGTACTCTTTCTAAGAGTTCTACATTATGTTCGTATTTAAATGATGAATTATAATTTAACGTTAAACTGTTTCCGAGTAAGGTACTACTATTACCTATAGTAAAATCTTCTCGGAAACGCCCATGTAATCTATAATCTGTTAGCTCATCTCTTATGTATTTAATATGTTCGGTAGGAGGCAAGGGATGAATTTGAATATCGTAATTATCATTACGATATTCTCTAGGAATTTCAGTCCAAGGTTCTTCAAAGTTATATGTAACAAAAGTTGAACTGCTTCTATCATCAGTCAATGTCCCGTTTGGACCGTAACTTATAAAATCTACTTCTACGCTTTTACGAGTAAGCATAGTTGCTCCTGTTACCAAAGTATCGTTTTCATTATTTTCGGTAAAAAGTAAAACAACTTTAGGAGCAGGGTTGTACGCAAGTTCTATGTTTAAAATTTTAGGAGGGTTGATAACATCATCATATAGAGGATTTATTACACCTGATGTTAACATACTATCAAAGTAGAAATCTCCATAGTTATTTTCGTACTGAACATAAGAAGATGTCAAATAAGAGTGGTCGTTTATAGATTCACTATCTACATAAATACTATTATACCTTCCGAATGTACTATTATAACCGGCTGTTCTGCTTTCAAGATAATCACCATTGAGAACATTGGAAATGTTAGAGTAAGTAGCTAATACTGGCCCATTAGTTTTTGTACGGATAGATTCTGTTTCTTCATTTAAAGGTGTTCCTTTAATATGAAGACTAGGATCAACATATTTTTCATCGTACAAACTACCTAAAGCATAGTACTTTGTAGTAGTACTGCCTGCTGGAAGGGCTTGGTAAGGTATCTTATTAGACGAATAAGAAATTGATCCGTCTGTTTTTAATGGATAATAACCATCAACGTATGTGGTAGGAGGAATCTCAAATAGTTCAGATAACTGTTCTAGAAGATTATTATTCCTTCCCGAAGTAGTAGGCAAATAAGTATCAAAGTTTGTATAAGTAAGTGAATCTCTTATTTGGCGATAATGGGCATAATATTGGTTGTCTAAATCTAGATCGCTTTCTAAGTACGCATCTATGTCAATAAGGTTTTGAGAAATCTGGGAACGCATCGTCGAAAGAGTAATTAAACATTGATCTAAGTGATCCGCCCTTCCCTGAAAGAAAATGATTGCTTCTGCGTAGTCTTGCGTTTCGTTGTCGGGGTAGTACGTTATAAGGTTATTTATCTGGGAGACTATCGCGATGTACGCATCTCTTCGTAATGAAAACAGTTTTTCTACTTGAAGTAGTACTGAATCTAAAGATAAGAAGTCTCGTTTTATTGTTCCTTTCACTGAAACGAACGGAGCAGTAAGAGAATTACGAGTACTTAACCAAGGTTGTAACTGACTAGGAAAGAAAAACCCATTAGAAGTATTGGGAGATTGAGGTACGACAATAGGTAAGTTTATACCTTTCCATACTCTCCTTAGTCTTGCAGGGGAAAGTAAAGGCTGTCGAAAACTTAAATCAGTTAAAGCATTTAAGATTACACCTTGATGGTCGTTGGTTCTTACGTACGAATTTACCGGTCTAAATTTAGGTAACAAGTTTTTGAGAGCATCTGTAGCGTTCCAGATGTTCTGATTGTTAACTAACTTTCCGGTTGTGTACGAAGGATCAAGGTTAAAATATCTAGCTAAGAATCTTGCAGTACTCATTCTCGTTCAGAATTAGGAGTAGAGGTGTCAGCGTTACCATCAGTCGCTTCTAAGTTGGCTTGCATCATTGAAGCATCATAAGACTTAGGAATGATTCGGGTTACTTCATACTCCGTGTCCATTTGATTGACTCTCAATAATGGATTAATGATCTGACTACATACATCGTCAATCAGTTCAATTGATATAGGAGCGAGCGAAGCGTAAAACGCTAACAGCGGAACCTTTCTACCGGTAGCACTACCTAGTCCGGTGCTAGAAGGATTCTCTACCACTTCTGGGGGAATACCTAATCCTTCGAGGATTTCTATTCTCAGGTCTTGGCAATATTCAATCATTCCTTGCGGCGTTGTATTGCTCTTGGGAGCCTCGTAGTCCCATGTTCTTTCGTTCTTCCCTTGAGCAGACGCAGGCTTAGGGAAGATGCGATAGGAACCCGTCTGGGAGTTCTCAAGTATCTTTGCGGCGACTTCGGTAGAAGTCATTTCCGTACCGTCTTCGTCAACAATGGTTTCTTGAGGTACGTACAGAGTTCCAGAATCGTACGAGTTTTTAAAGAACCAGTTGCGTCGAACGTCACGGGCACCACCAAGATTCCAAGTTTCATGCCACGGAATATGGGCACCTAGTAATCGAGATTTACCTGTAAAGTTGTCATGCTCTCGTTGATGAACATGGACGAACGATTTAGGCATAGGCAAAAACTTGTTTTGCTTTTTAAGATAAATACCAGTTAACTCATGGGAACGACTAACAGGTTTTACGTGATGTACTCCGTAATGAACTAATTTTTTATATTCGATTTTTCCATCAGGGCATCGTTTATAAATAACTTGATTAGGAGAATAACCCCAATCAACAGCTTCCAATGCTTTTAACGCTCCTTCATTCCAAAACCTATTTAGAGTTTTAATTATGAACTCTTCTGTTTCGGGATTATTAGCTTTAATTTTATAAGCGTAATGATATTCCAAATCAATAATCGCTTGTTGAATAGCGGGGTCTTCTGATTCTTCCTGAGAGAAGAATTTTGTGTATGCGTACACTGGGCCTTTGACCAGTGAGAGTGCGTACCGGATTCTGCTGTCCCTTAACATCAAGTCAATAGTTCCGTAAGTAAAATACGGAAAGTGATGTGAATACCGGGGGTCGTAATACGGCATAGTAGTCAATTGACGATGCCGTGTTTTTACTACAGAAAGAAGATCAATTCTTTGAGCCATTGCTCGGTGTCCTGATAAAGGCTAGTTAGAGTTTTGAGAACTGGTGTATATTTGAATTAATCTTTTTGCATGATCTTCGTTGTCATATACCAACATGGCAAGACGGTGAATCTCATCTTCGTCTATTCCCGGTTTGAATAGGGAATTTAAACGTTCTTCTGCTTCCAAGTAAGGCATAGCTTGGAAGATCATTCTTACTTCTTTTTCGTCTTTCGCCGTGAGTTGGACTCCGGCTTTTTTAAGTCTTCGTATTCGGAGAATATATTTTTTTTTATGTTGTCCATATTTGTTCGGTGAGCAGTCCACAGTAAAACGGCTTGACCGGAAGTGATATTTTGTCCGGTTTTTTTCTTAAAAATTACCGGAAACTCATCTTTCCATGAGGTAGATTGTTGAGTTGCTAAGTCTTCTGAATCTACAAAGATTTGATCTAGATCAAAGCAATCTATAACTATCTTTTTATCTCGGGAAAGATGGATAGTAAAATTCGTATCGGACGATTCGGGTAAATAAATCGAAGTGTTGCCCATCGCTTTTTTATCTCGTAAACAGGAAATTAAACATAGATACAGGACGCTCCGGTATCTTGAATAGTACTAAGAATATCCTCTGATACGATAGATTTGTCAATCGTATATGTCTGTTCCCACATAGCTAAATATAGAGGAAGATCGGCACCGGGAGCTTGGTTTATTTGTTTAAACCTTCCTGTACCTACTCTTATAGCTTTTTGACCTGCTATTTCTAAAACGGCAGGTATAGGAACTTTGTATTTAACTCGTAGAGCGTGCCCAGTCACTTTGATGTAGTATCGAGGGGCAGTCATGGCGTAAGTAGCTTGAGGACGTACAGGCAGAGCGTTAAACGCTTCTTCCGCAGCAACTCTACTATCTGAATCTTCGTATGCCGAGGGGTCAAATACTTCATCGTGACTTCGATACGTAGCTACGGTTCTTCCTTCGTAGCTACAGTTAGTGTTCTCTACTAAGGAATACGCATTTGAAGATCGGTAAGTTGCACCATCACTTGGGTCAGTTAAGCCAGCATTTATGTACGAAGATTCCGGAGCAGAGAAATCCGATTTAGAAACTGCTGCTAATCCGTCTACGGGAAGAGTAGGGTTTGTTTCAAGAATTTCATAGGATTGATTGTGGGATACCCAACTTGCATGAGCATTTACTTCTGTAGCTTCACGAGTAATCGTAAAAGGTTGTAAACTGGATGTTCCCGGTTTTCCAGCATAGTCATTATTGGCTACATTTAAAGATTGTCCTTCGGGAGTACCTAAAGTTGCAGGATTACCGGTTTTGACAGGGCGACCCGGCATATTTGTGTTAACAGAATCATAAGTATTAGTACCCTTTTTGTTAGGTTGGTATGCGGGATCATCATCATTATCATCGTAAATCTTAGTTACTAAAAGTACTTTCTGCTTGTTTTGATGTCCAAAATCTTTGAACGCATCATGGTTTTGTCCCGTGTCGTATAGTTCAGTTCCCGCAGTATCTCTGTGCGGTTTATGAATAGACGATAGATTTCTAGGATCACCGGAAGCAGTTATATCAAAATTCTTTCCTTGCTCAGTACTAAACTGCCAAGTATTGTGTTGCTTACTTAAAGAATTAGGAATGTATTTTTCGTCTGAATCTTCGGGTATATCTAACCTTCGTTGATAATCATTATTTATTCTATTTAGTATGCAGGATACTCCTAGAACTTTATCTAACGGACATATAAGTATGTTATCTATTTCAAAGCTAATTTCTCGTTGAAAATGCTTATGAGTAATTTTCACACGAATAGGAAAATACCTACTTGTAGTTTCATTTTTTCTTAAACCACCGTTTTTACCTTTTCCGGATTCTTCTGCTGCTTTTTCTTCTCTAGCTTCGGGAGTCAAGAATTGTAATTCTTGTTTTCGATTCTGTTGTGTAATTAACAAATGAGCTACGTACCATGCGTAGTTAGCGTTCATCCTTGGAGGAATAGTAATTTTAATTTTGTAGTTATTCTTCCACATTTGGAATCCCGCATCTAATCCTTTTGATATCATATTAGATTCAATGGATTGTTCAAATCTTATGTCTCGTAGATAATACGGTTGAGCGTTGTTAGTTTTAAGTTGATTATAAACAATTTGAAACTTAGCTGATCTGCCAGATTTTTCTACATTAAAAGTTACAGTCTTTTTAAAGCCGTTTACAATAGCCCATACGTCTTTACCAAAGAAGTCAGGATCAGCTACGTTACCTTTACCGGGAATATTACCCGAATCAGAAGACCATTTAACTTCTATAAAATCTCGTGCTTTAATAATATCAGCTAAAGAATCGGCAAAAATTGTACCGTCTACTAGCACTCTAAGATCGCCGTCTTCCCCTATATCCATACGTATTTCGTTAGAGATTCTAGGTACAGTCGGAAAAGTAGTCTGTGCAGCGTTAGGATCGTGAGCAGTTCTATATTTAACCTTCCATACCATTTCTATTGCTTCCTGACCGGGAAGCGTTTTCATAGTAATGTCTAGAGGTTTGGGACCATTATGAGAATCTACTAACCATCCTGATCGTTTAGTGTATTCTGCATATTCGTCCGGATAAACGGGATCGTTTGTTCCGTCATCTGGAAGAAGCTTTCTTATGGGGCCGGGATACCCACCAAAGTTTATGGCTAATCCTTGATTAGATAAAAAGTTGTAGATTTTTTCTAATCGTTCATTGAAGGATAAAATAGTAGGATAATTGCCGTCAATGTACTCTCCGAACTCCATGTTTTCAGTTAGCACAGCAGTAATGGTTACTGTGTGATCGTGATAGGTAACTAGAGTTTCGCCTTCATCGTAGGATAATGTTCTATCTACGGATACAGAAGCAACAGTTCTAAGGTCTACCCATTCTGAATAAAGATTGTTAGGAGTAGGAGCAGGTTCATTTCCGTAAGCAGTAGGAGGAGTTAAGGATGCCCCCTGCGTAAAATAATCGCTTCGGAGTTTAGCTACAGTTATTTTTAAACAATCAGTCATATTTAAAACATTAAGGTGTAGGGAGCGGAATAGGAGAAACAGGAGTCGCACCAAAAAAGTTTTGAAGTTGATCGTTAATACTATTTGTCACTTCTGCGTCAACTGCTTTTTTAGTATTCTCAGCAGTTTCAGCAGTACCGTTTACTATAAAATCTAATTTCTTAGATATTTCTCCAAAATTAGTAATTAACGAGGTGGGGTTTCTCGCTATTTCTATTAACAATAATATTGCTTCAAAAATACGTTTATTTACTTCCATGATAGAAGGCAGTATTTCAACTACTTTAGTTAAAAGTTCTACTAAGGATATCAGATACGGTCCAAATTCGCTAATAAAGTTAACTTGTAAATCTTGAATTGCTCTACCTAGTTCACCTCTTGCCGTGGCAAATTCTGCGGTAATAGCATCTACTTCAAAATCATTTTCTATCTTCTTAAATAGCCCGTCAATTTGTGCTTGGGTTCTAGCTATAATTGTCATTGGTCCCAATGACGCTTCTGTTTGCTTTTCCATTAACGCATTACCTGTGTTAATGGCTTCTATCACAGGTTCTAACGCTTTTCCTCCTACAGAACCACCTACAGCCGCTCCTACTAATCCCCCAGCTACGGTTCCCACTACAGGGAACGCACTGCCTAATGCTGCTCCTGCCGCAGCACCCCCAACCGCACCTGCTGTTTGTCCTCCAATTTTAGCTACCTTTCCTGCTGCATCTACAGTTTCTGAGGAGGAAGGTTTTGTTTGATCGCTTCCGATTACTGATCCGAAACCTTTGGCTACTTCTGTAGCCCCATCCATTGCAGCACTGAATATTTGTACTGCGGCAGCAGCACCTAAATACACATTACCTATGGCTGCCATAGAAGGTCCGGGAGTAACTTTAGGTCCGGGTTTAGGTCCGGGTTTAGGTTTAGGTCCGGGAGGAGGACTTTTAGGCGGCTTATTAGGGGGGGCAGGAGGAACCGGAGGAAGGTTCGGATTTATAGGTCCGGTAAGACCGGTATTGTTGTTTGTTTTGTTATTAGAAGAGGAAGGAGGGGTAGAAGCAGGAGGGGGAGTAGGGGGAGGAGTCGTAGAATTAGGAGGCGTAGTAGGGGTAGATACTGGAGGTGCGGTGGGGCTAGGTTTAGAAGGAGTTGGAGAATCTTTAACTAAAGTTGCATCAATAACGTCATCTGATAATTGAGATTTTAGTTGCTCAAAAATAGCTCGTTTCTTTTCAGGGTCCGTTTCGTTATCTGCTTTAAATTTAGCATCATCAATAATTTTATTTTTATCGAATTTGCTTTTACCTACTCGCATTTTTTCAGAGAAAATATCTTCTTCTAGTTGTGATATTTTGTCTCCTTCTTGTTTTGCCATTTCAGCGGCAAAAGACTCTTTATTTATCGCAGCTTTATCTTCCGAAGGACGGAATACAAATTTTTCAGATGCAGCAGCAAACAAGGAACCGCTTCCGCCCAAGCTTCTACCTAAATCAAAGGCAGCAAGCCGTCTGACAATTCTATCAGTAGTATCTTCTTCTTTCCCTTTATTAATTTGACTTTTAGCTATCTTAGCTTCGTCACGAATTAATCTTCGTCGTTCTTTAAACTCTCTATCTTTTTGTGCTTTCTCTTGTGCTGCTTTTCTATTTTCTTCTTTTCGGAGATCAGAAAAATCTTTGTTGACTTGTTTATTAAGTTCTTTATCTCGTTGTTTCTTTAAATCTTCTCGGGTAGCTTGATTACCATCATCGGAACCGAACTCTTCATCTTCTGGAAAGGAAGGAGGGGCGGGGGGCTTGTTTCCTCCATCGCCGCCATCGCTACCAGTAGGACCGCCCATATTCCATTGTTCATCGCTGAACTTAGAACTTGATCGTAAGTTATCTCGGTTTTTATTTGGTCCTTGTTCCGAAGATGAAGAATTTTTAAGCGTGTAACTATCGGAGAATTTATTAAAAGTTTCTTCATCCTGTAGAGGACTGGAAAACCCAAATAATTTAGATTCATCTCGACTGGAATCGGCTCTGCCCGTTGCTAATTCATTGTCAGATAACAAGAAAGAATTGTGGGCTTCCTCCCGTTCTTCATAACTCATTTCGCTTACAGGTTTATCTAACTGGTAATCCCAGCTTGTATCGCTATCTTTACTATGATCTTGTATTTCAGATTTGGTCTTTTTTATTTCTTTAATTCGGTCATTGATTGCATTATTAAATGACGAAAAAAGTTCGCTCCCTTCTTGAGCAAATTCTTCCATCGCTTCTTTAATGTTATCTTCGCTAAATTTTTTACCGAGTTTAGGCTTTCCTTTTTTGAAGTACTCAAAAATCTGTTCTTCGGATATCGCTCTTTCGGTATCTCCGTGTAAATTATCAAAACCTTGCAAACTGGCAGAAGCATCTTCTGCCATTTTATCAAAAGGTATATTTAACTTTTTACCTACTCCGTGATGATCTAAACTTTCTAATTTCGAGTCTTTATTTATTTGACGAACTTTAGTAGCTCGTACTCTGGGATCAGGAATGTATGAAGAAATTGCATCTTCAAAAGGTCGAATTTCATCTTCTAATATTTCGGCGTTTCTTTTGTGTATCTCTCCTACTCGACTTTTAATCTCTTTTAAAGAAGGAGGACTTAGTTTTGATTTAACTAAGTTATTTATAAGATCGTTTTGAGATACTCTTGCGGGAGCCTTTTTTTCTTGTGGAGGTTTGTTTTTTCTAGGACGACCTCTGCCACGCTTTTTTGGAGGCGCAGTATTAGAATCAGACGAAGACCCCGATTCCTCATTGAAATCAGGGTCTTCGTCATCGCGTCCGTCAATGGTTAAATCTACAGAAGAAGTAGCCATAAAGATTAATTACTTATCAAGTAGGGGGAGTACCACGATTAGCAGCAAAGTATCGAATGTTAGAACAACTGTTAACTCGTTCTACCGAATCCGGTGTAAGTTCGCTCCACGGACTATCAATATTTACAGTATTCGAAACTGGAAATACGTCTAACGTTAGCGTAATGAATCGAGGTTCGTATGAAAACCGTACATCAACATTAGAATCTTTTTGGAGCAAAGTTTTTGGGAAAACAATGTCCAAAGGATCAAGATGAGGATTGTGTAAGTCCGAAGTACCCGTGGCATGAGTGAACAGAGTTGATACGTCTGCTACACTTGGATCAGCAGCTAAAGGATGCGTCACTTGAAAGCCTGTATTATGACAAGCGTACAAAATCAAAGGACAAGCTTGATCCCAGTGTCGTTGTCCTACTCCATTAGTAAGACCCCATTCATACGTAGCAGGATCCTCGTTACCTTGCCACCAAATCATAGGTTCAACGGCTTGAGCGTTCCAATGCTCTAGCGTCATTGAAATTTGCATAGATGTACCACTGTAAATGGTATCTAGTACAGTTTCTCCCGTTACATCAGCAGTAATATCTAATCCGCTATTTGTAGTGGTTAAAGTAAAACCGTCTAACGTCAAACCAAGGTCTAAGTCGTTCCATAATGCTCGGTAAGAGCCTGCAACTACTGTAGACTTTCCAGCGGGAGCAGCAAATCCATGTCCAGCTTGAACAGCCATTTGTGAATCCTTCTAAAGGGTAATTAAAGATTGTGTATGGGTAGATCACTCAAATTTAAGTGATTTGTCAATTTTTTTCTGAAATGAGATTTTATCAGGGATTTCGTCTTCCGGCAAATCTGTGATATCTAATTTTTCCGGTTCGGGTTTTTCTTCATCTATAGGAGTATTTGCTTCTTTTTCTAAAGCAATAAATTGTTCTTTCATTTTCTTACGACACCTGATACATGAAATCCCGTAGTTACCTCCTAAATACACTGCACCATTTCTAGGAGGTTTTCCAGTACATAGGAGTACCTTTTGTTTATTAGTGGTTACTAATCGGTGCAGTGTTGTAATTTCAATTGGCTTAAACCCCTTACAAGTTTCTGGGCAAGAAGGTTCGTCAATATCTTCGGTTCGGTAATTGCAAGATTGACATTTATACATTTAAGTTTAATTCCTTTAATTCTTTGAGTAAATCTTTACGTACAGTAATGTTTGTGTCGAATTGATTTCTAAACCATTTTCCTATGTAAGGATTAGATACACCTTTTACTAAAGACGATTCTGTTAGTTTAAATAATGTTTTAGATAAGCTTTCATTCGTAGGTCTAGGTTCTCCGTCTTTTCCTATTTCTATTTCGTAAAAACAATCAGGACAAACACTAACTAAACAATGAGGGGATTTACCTAAAAGTATAGGTACGCTATATGCAAGCGTTACAACTTCGGTCGCTCGATTTCTGCAATACTTCGACCGGCAGATATTGGCATCCCTCCATAGAATATGTTTCTTTATACTTGTCCATAAATAAGATTGTTTGTATTCGTCAAAATTTGAAAAACCGATTTCTGCTAAACACTTGTCTTTTTCACTCATTAAATTCCACACTTCCCTTATAGTACTATTAAGTAAAATACGAGCTAGTTTGCCCGCACCATCCATAGGATATACATAAGAGACAGTATGCACAAGGGGGGGTGTTTTTTATAAAGGATATGGATTTTGTGAAATTTAATCGTCCTGTTCAGTAAGTACTTTTATTTGCTCAATGCAAGATCGCAGTATTGTATAAGTAGTAGTATTGTGATCGCACTTTTTACGTTTATTAGAGTACGCCCAAGACGCTACGATTATGGATCGTTTACTTATAGATATGATGCGACCGAAAACAGTAAAGCGTTCAGCGTTCGCTCCTTTTGGAGATTCAACGTGATCCAAAAAAGTTATAGCTACGGAATCATTGACTTTCATGTTAAATCCTTAGCTAGTTTTGTAGGCATAGGTTCAAAGTATGCTGTATGCCCATCTACACATATAGCACATCCTAATACGCTTTTTTGATTGTACCTACGACCATATTCAAAATGCAAAGATTTATCACTTACTCCACACCCTGTTTGGCAACCAAAAACTCGTTGCTTACTGTTAGCTAAGTATTCAACTCCGCCTTGTTGGTGATAGTGTCCCTGAATAAGAGAGCAGTGTTCTGCGTTAGCATTAGTCAATGCTGCTAGTCTGCCTCCTTTACCTTTATCTCCGTGGCGATATAAAACATTATCTATCTTTAAATCAAAGTATCTAGGATGGACTTTCCATTTTACATTCCATATTTGATTAGGTTTACGTAAGTACTCATGGGGTAGTCCTACTTCATCTGCCCACCTCCACGGAAGAATATCGTGATTACCTAACAGCCAATCTGCTTTAGGAAAAGCTTTTGTAAGTTGATCTATTTGACACTGAGCTTTTTCTTTTTCAGCGATAGGGTTTTTTAATTTCGGATTCTTCTTATGAAAATTTAAGGCTAGGTTATCTACTAAATCTCCAATTATAACTACTCTTTCGCATTGCCATTGCGAATACATTTCTTGTAGCCAGTCCGGATATCTAGGGTGCATTGCAGGACAATGAGGATCACCTACTATTAATACTCTACTCATACCATTCTCCGTAATGATTCTTAAAAATCCCGCCCCCATCCCCGTTCTGCGGATTTAAATCAAGAGGGCAAAACTTGACTTAAACCCGCTAAATAATAATTAAGGTTTAAATTAAATCATTAGGATAACTTAGACAGGTTAAGGGTATGAATATTTTAGGTGACAAGTATCTTTGCGTCAGGACATACCCTGCTTCTCGATTACTGCTCATGTCAGTGCTTCCGTAAAAATTCGGACCAACCTTTTGAACCCTAGTATTAATACTACTAGAGGTAAAACGACCGGTTACGCTTACCCCAGTAGCTATAGTGTTAAGTTTATGAGTTAAAGAAGCATCAGATGTTATATGTATAAAACAACTCTCTTGAAGATTAATTAAATTGTAATAAGGCTTTTTCTTATTTTGTTTTAAGAAATCTCTAGTTCTTATAGAGCAGGATACAGAGAAGGATGCTTGGAATAGTACATTTCCTTCTGTCATTTTAATATCAGTAAATTCTCCCGATACTCTAATGAAAGTAGACCCGCTTGTAGGATAAGCAGAATCTTCGGGAACGACATGGACTTTAAACCTTTTATCTAAAGACTTTTCTACTTCTTTAAGTACTAAATCGGTAATCATTTAATTGTTCTCTTTTGACCTCGATACGTGTGACCATATTGCAGCATCAACCTTTGAAATTCTATTTCAGATTCATTAATAGCTAATTCTACAGAACGTTCCAGCCATAGTTCTTTCGTATACTGATCGGGAATAATTGGTCGTCCAAATTGTTCAACCGTATCTTCTTTTTCTTCTAAAGTTGTTCTGAAAGAGAACTTAGTTCCTCCTGTATGTTTACAAATTTGATTAGGACCGGGAACTAATTCTCCGTCTATCAAAGGTGGAGGAAAAAAAGCAGCAAGTAATTCTCCGGTTCTGATGTTGATGTTATCTCCCGAGATAGGAGAAACTGGGTCTACAAATCTAGCTAGTACTTCTGATGCTTGATTTCCTGCGTACTCATCCATTCTTTGTCGCAAGTAACTTCTAGATTCGTTTACTGATTTTTGCTTCATACGGTATGTTTTAGGTCGAAGCTGAGTCCATGTGTGTCCGTCTTTATCTTCTTCGCTCATTATCGGCTCCCCTTTAGGATTCATATTAGGGTCGTCGCTAAGAATAGACCTTGCAGTGTAAGAATCGTAAATCTGTTCTAAATATTTTTGAACAAGTGCTGCTAAAAATACTTTAGGTACGGATTCATATAACGGATAATGATTTTCCATAATCCGTCTAGGTATTCTTCCTTCGATTCTCACTCTAAGAGTACTCATTCATATACACCTAAACGATACGGAAGTCGTTGCCCGGAATAGATTTTAGTACTGCGATTGGGAAGTATGCGAGCAGGATTGTAAAATCGCGAATCTAGCATAGGAGTTTGAACAACCATTCTTGGAGTTGTTCTTAGTCCAGTATTAATTAGACCATCTCGGGCTTGGGCTAAATCTAGCATTGCTTCGTTATACATATCTCCGTATAAGGAAGGATTTCCTTGCCTGATACTTAGATAGTAGCAAGCAATGTAAGTAGCCTTCATTCGCACCCAATATGAATCTTTCATATCAGTTTCAGCAAAGCGACCCCTTAGAAATTGTAATACCGTTTCTGTAGCACGGTAAATAATTTCATTAATTACAGTATTATCACCTAACGCATCTTCGCTATGGTTATCTACACCTTCTACTGAAAACACTCTCTGTATTTCTGGAAGAGAGGTGAACTGGTTTCCGGTGGGAATCGAAGGTCCGGTTATAGTTCCTCCGTTAGCAGTATTATTGGTAGATGTAAATACGTAGATACTGAATACATGTTTACCCGTGTTGACTACTGCTTCTAGATCCTGCCAAGTCCATTCGATTGTTACTTGCCGTTCTTCCAGAAACTTTCTAGGGGAGCCTACGTTTACCGTATCTTCGGGTTGTAGTTTAAACGTCAATTCTCCAACGGTATCTACTGTTCCGTTATTAGCATCTAGAATGTTTTGGTTAAGTCTGTTGTTAACTATAGTGTTGCTTCTAACGTCAAAGATAGTAATCTTTAAAGTTAAAAGCTCAGATTTAGTAAGAGCGTTGCCTACTTTATTTTGTAGCGTAGAAGTGATGTTCCCGCTTTCGCCTTCGTCAATTGTCCATTCTTCTGTAGTCATTTCTTAAACCGATTGTAGATTTTGGAGTGGATAATTTAATGTCAACAGTAATGACGTTTTCGTTCAAAGGAAATTGCGGAACGTCTAATTTTGCTTTAGGTTTTTCTAATGAAAGATTACCTAAAGTTAGAAAAGGTACAGGGTTAACATAGTTAACGGTATCTGCAAAATTAAAGGTATCATCAACAGCAGTCGATATAGATTTTACCGCAGAACTCGTATCCGTCAAAATAATATTATCTACGGATTCTACTGCAAAAACGGTAAATCCTATTACAGAATCATTAAGAGTAATTACACTATTAGATGCTACGTTGTAATAAGCCGAAGTATTTGTAGTATCTACTAAGTTTAGTGTGTCAGTTATTTGAACAGAAAAATTAGTAGTAGTACTTACGTTATCTGTAAAGATGACCGTATCTAATACTTCTACGTTTCTTAATTGAGTAGCTAATACTGAATCACTTAAATTAAAACTATCAGATACATTTACATTAAAATTAGTAGTAGAAGATGTAGTATCTGATAATGAAATACTATCGGATATTACCCCGGTATGAACTACTACTGCTCCCCAATAATAGTCTGATCTAGGAGAAGTAGATAATCCGATTCTGGTTATGCCAAGACTCATTAAACAACCTCAAAGGTATCACCGTCACTAGGTACTGAAGGCATAGCAGACTCATCGTGAAGTTCGACGGTAAATCTAACGTTAGAAGAATCCATTGATGTAGACATAATCTTTACTGCTAAATGTTGATTAACGCCGGAAGTAAAGATTAGGGTTCTTCCTTGATAAGGTTCGGCAGTAGTGAACTCTGTAGTGAACTCCGTAGTAGTGGGTGCCGTTACCCCTGATGTTTCAACGATGCCTTTAACAATAGATCGGGGAGTAGCAGGAACTATTCTTAAAGGTATGTGATACTCTGACCAAGCAACTCCTGATATGGACCCGTTGATTTTACATCGAACATGGTCATCGTTGTCACTTAGGGTTAATTCAGGATTTAATCCCGAAAATACTATTCGGTATATACCCGTAGCTATAGTATCTACTGTAGGAACGGCACTATTCCATGTAGTATCCGAACTATTACCTTTTTGAATCCGAGTAGTAGCTGTATCTATAACAGAAGTTGCATGATTTCCCGAAGCATCTACTACATTAATTATAACTGTAGCTAAACTTCCTACTTCTACTGTTTGTTCTTGTGCCATTTTATTTCTAATGTGCTAATGGGTGAAAAGTTGAGCCGCCGCCGCCAGAAATTCCGGGTGATAATCCAACGTGGTCGATTACATTTTGACTTGCTATCTCAAAGTTACCTGTAGCAAGATCACCTGTTATTTGTGGGTCCGTTGTGTTGTCATCTATGTTTTGTCCAGCGGGAAAACTACTGCCATACGTTCCATTGTGGATTGCGTTACCGTGTGACCAAAGGGAGTTTGCGAATCTACCAGCATTAGTGCTTTGAATGACGGTAAAAGCATCTCCATCGGCAGTAGCTACGTTTCCTTGAAATGTTTGCGGAGCAGTCATGCCGTAACCCCATACGCTATAACTAATGTTCCAAGCAATGCCGCCAGATTGAAGTTTGAAAATGCAACCAATAACAGACGCTTCGTGGTTATATTGGTTTCCGCTTGAAGCCACTCCGTATTTAGAGTCAAACTGACACTTTAGAAATCGCGTTGTACCTGACCCTCCCCAACTCTGATAACTTGCCCCGTACTGTGTGTTTTTGGATTTGCAGTTGATTAGCGTATACGACTTTCCACCAAATCCTGTCGCTCTGGTATACTTAGAACTAGAACTGTCTTCCAACATCGACAAGCAGTCGATCAGAACGGAAGAATAATTGGTGTTGCAAATTGCCATACTACTGTAGGCTCTTTGGGCCAAGAAAGTACAGTTCCGCATTACTCCGTAGTTTGCACACTTAACGCAGGCCGCTATCTCTCCAGTAGCTCCCGCAGATGTACCTCGGTACGCAGCAAATGAGCAGTTGCGAAACTCGACACCGTTGGAACCGTCAAAATTAAAGTGGGTAGCGAAACCGTTGATTACACTCACAAACGTAGCTGGGTTTGAAGCATCGCCAGTGATTGTCGTAAGAGTTTGCGATGTAGAAGACCTCAAGTCTCCGGTATTAAAGACAATTCCCGACCCATTGTGTGTTTCGGTATAACCAGACTCTAAATTAACAGCCCACCCTGTTTGCATCGCATCAGCAAACTCTGTTCGATAGCTTGAGTTAAACAAGTATTGCCTCTTACCACCTACCGCCCAAGCTACCCCGCTTTCTGTACCCCATGCGTCATCAGTAGTGATTGTTTCGTTTAGCGTGTCTACACTTGCGATGATAGAAAACTTGCGACCAGAAGAGGTATCGCAAAACAGTAAGTCACCGGCAGAGATGCTAGATAAATCCAATCCATCGTAAGAAACATCTACTGTAGACGTTCCATCTAACTCAGCATCATATCCTGTTAGAGCAGATGCAGGACCAAGACCAGACGCATTGCTATCGCTTCCAGTTGAACTGTTAAATAAAATTGGGCCGTTCGGTGCAGTCATTGCTCACCTAGTTTGCGTAAAGAGGATGTACTGTCGAACCGCCACCACCACCGCTACCATCGGTCAGCCAGTTAAACGGGTAAGAAGTCGTGCTGCCCATAGTGTTTGTCACTGCTCGTAAAGTAGCACCACCACCGGCATCGCTGTTCAGTGAGAAGTCGCCGTTTGCTGCATCGGTGAAGGGGTCGGCAGTTAGGGTATCACTAGGAAACGTGATTCCAGTGAATCCACTTGAGTTGTGTAGATAACAAGTGAAATCTTCTGCGAATCCATAATCAGTTTCGTCAGGTCCGGTTGTCAGATTGTCTCCGTGGAACACATCTCCAGAAACATTACTAAATACATTTCTTCCGAAGAAGTTGTACAAAGAGGGCGACACAGGCCAATATCTACTGTAGGTAGAACTCGGTGCTGAGTGCAATTCTATTGCGTGGCTACTGATATTATGGAAAACGCAGCTATCTGCGTACACAGCGTGTCTGTCACCCTTCATGCCAACAGTAGCATTAGTGATGATGCAGTTACTCAGAGAAGCTGAATGTGTGTTTGAATAATTGCCGTAATAGAAATCTTGTATAAAACAGTTACTCGCATATACTCCACGAGTAGCGTAATACTGACCCTTCAAACCGAACCCGTTTGATACCGAAGCTCCCTGCCCAAAAAGATCGCAATTTTGAATAGAGATTTGAGAATCGTAGTTCGATGCTCGTACAGCATTTAGGTAATTAGTGTTTTGGTTAGGATCGCCAAACCTGCAACTCCTAATCCTCATGTATCCCCCACCTGTAGCAAAATGACTTGTGTTAGAGTTGTTTGCTGCACCAACAAATTTCAAATTATATAAAGACATGCTTGAGGATTGCCCTTGATCCAGCAAAATGAAATCTCCACTTGCTGTTAATGTTTTCAAGCTAGTGCCTGATCCCCTTACAAGTATAAAAGGTCTGCTATTGCCTCTATAAATTCTTGACGTTATTGATTGGTCTGTCTCTGTTTCAAGAACAAATCCGCTTTTGCCTTCTTCAATAAAAAGCAGTCTCGAATCAGCGTGGTCAAACGTAGCTCGCTTTCCTCCCACCGACCAACTCACACCGCTTTCTGTAGGCCAAACATCATCAGTAGTTATGGTTTCATATAGAGTGTCAATGGAAGCAATGATGCTAAACTTGCGTCCTGATGTGGTGTCGCAAAACAACAAATCACCAACAGAGATACTGGATAGACTTACTCCGTCATAGCTCACATCGACAGTAGACGTACCATCTAGTTCTGCACTTGATCCGATCAATGCTACAGACGGACCTAGACCGGAAGCGGCTGAGTCGCTTCCAGTTGTGCTGTTGAATAAGATCGGGCCATTAGGTGCGGTCATTAGTTACTCCATCCATCTGCCATTGCTTGTATCGCAGCTTGCCAAATTGCGGGGTCTGTTACCGGAGCGTTAGAGTCTTGCAGGGGTGCAATGTTTTGATTCCACAAGGTCTGGGCCTGAACAGAATAACCATTTGCAGTTTCAATGTCTTGCTGATACTGAGCTTCGGCTTGCCTTGCTGCTTCCTCTGCCGCTTGCCTTGCTGCTTCGTCCACTACCCACTGCTGTCGCAGCATATCAACTTCTGCTGCGTCTGTGCCTGCGTCTGGACGATCTCCTGCTGCGATCACGATTGCTGCTGCAACTGAAGCGATCTCTGCTGGCAACCCAGCTTCGACTGACGCAAACTGTACGCTTCGTGGATAGTAGTTTGTTTCAATAGCTGTACTTTCATCGAACACATGGTTAAGAAACCATGCTAAAAGCACTTTGTCTTGTCCGTCCGTTAGCGACGAGTAGTGTTCGAGTAACGGTCCAATTCGATTCCCAGTTGCGGGATCAACAACAACTACTCCTGATTCTAATAAAGTATCTTTCGTTGTCAGTGCGTCCATTGGGGAGGCAGTTCGTATGCTTAGGTGCGATGCGATTTCGGCGTCAGAGAGACTGCTCTCAAGAGGCTGAATGTCATTAATGTAATTAATCATTTTTGATCCCTTGTATTTGTTTTTCTGATGTCGTCAACATTTTGTCCGGCTTGTTTTGCTAACTGTTTCCAGAGTTCTAAACGATCATCTTCACAGTCTTTTAATTTAAGTTCTATAAATACAAAGTGTTTTGTTACTTGTCGCCACAGCACACCAATAGCAGAACCTAATCCGGTAATCGCTGCGAGTAACATTCCTATAGTTGTAGGATCAGGACTAGCCATGTTAAATTCCTTAATTAACCTTTTGTTTTAACTTATCGCCAAGATCGAACTCTTACCCATGACCCAGTTGATGTTTGTGATACAGCATCTCCTGTTAAAGTCATTTTATATTTAGGAGTGCATGTTCCTAAGTTAGGACTGCCGCCTCCGTATCCGATACCTTCAAATCGACCGATACACGGTCCAACATGTTTAAATTGCCGGTACTTTGCCATGTAGTTAGCTTCTGCTTGGCAACGTTCTTGATCCGTTTTAGCATTTCCCCAAATACTATTCTCAAAAGTTTGAGCGTAAGACGTTGATACTACTAACAAAATAAATACTAAAAATTTAAACATGATTACTTTCATTTTTTCTTTGCGGTTTTAGCAGATCGTTTAAAAGCTTTAGCAGAAGGAGAACCTTTGCTTCCGGGTTTTTTCATTTTTTCCCCGCTTCCTTCTTTAATTCTTTTACGTTTAGCATGAATATTATCGTAAAGACCTTTTGATTTACTTTTCTTTTTAGCCATAGTACTACCTTAAATAAAATTGTTACTATTTTTTAGATTTCTTACCTGAGCATTTCCATCGTTTTCTAGATAAATTCAAAGGTGAATTAGGATCAGCCGCAGCTTTTTTATGTTTAGTTTTTTGTGCAGCACTACGGGCACAATAAGCATCGCCTTTAGCTGTTCCGGGTTTAACTCGGGAACCTCCGTCTTTTGCTTTACCTGCTTGCCCGTACTTAATCGTCTTTTTACGACCCGTTTTAGGGTTTATGATTGTTTTGCTTTTAGCTTTTTTAGGCACAGTACATACCTTAATTTAATCTGAAAAAATAGTATAAATATAACTAGCGGTAAGAAAGTTAATCTTACCGCTAGTTTTACATTTAAACATTATTAACTATTTGCAAACGCCGGTTTTACAACTACGGAACAACCTAATTGGAGCAACTGAAATTACTCGTACAGGACGTACTTCAACTGCAACAGTTTGAGGGGCCGAACAACTAGATCGACCCGAGCAACGTGCTGCCCGACGAATCTTTGCTTTAGTAAACACGTTACGAACCGGAGTCCATCGTGCTACTACCAAAGCTGAATCATTGCTTCCTCCGCAATTAGTAGCTACTACAGCAACCGGAGCAGCAATAGGCACTACAGCAGTTTCACCAGCAACAGTATTGCTAGATACTCCTACTGCCAAAAAGCACAGGATAAACACTGATGTAAAAACCGTAACTACACTTCTTTTTGTAAACTTCATTTTTCGTCCTTTAAAAGATCCAAGAGGATAGGTAACAGAATTTGAATTACAGAAAACCAAGGAACAGCAGTGTACGCCCCTTCATCTTCTGGTAAGAACGCTTCTAGTTCGTCAGCAGCATTAGAAATGCTACCTCTAAATACATAAACAGGATTTTTATCTTCTTCATTACCTTGAAGTAATGCTGCACCACTACCGATAAAGCAAGCCGCATGTTGGGCTATTTCTAGGGTAGTGTCCCTGTTTAAATCGCCGGAACGAAGTAATTTAATGATTGCTTTAACACAATCAAAATTTACTTCTGGTTCAAAATCGCAACAACTCATTTTACGCCTTTTTAAAAATAGGAGAGTTATCAGGAAGATCAATTTCGCCAACAGATAGGCACGATGCCGATCTTAACCATGACGACATTGTAGATGCAGGTATGGTAAACCATCGACCATTCTTATGGGTGGAACCCCAAGAATTTTCAACAATTACATACCATTCACCTTTAACTTTAACACAAGCCACAATAGACATATTGTGTGCCCATGATCCAGAACGCTTATATATCCATACAGGATCACCGTTACTTAGGGTCCATGAAGAATGTTTATAGCTAGGTGCAAATCCCCAATTAGAACAAATGTTAAGAGGTTTATGATGAACGGTTAGTAAGTCTTTAACGTCATCAAAAGTCTTAACTTCTTCTGTCTCTAATTGTTTAATTACAGATGCTTTAGGTTTCCACTTTTCTAGTAGGGAATTACTGTTTCCCCACTTTCTATATAATGACGTAGATTGAGGTTCGGGATAAGTATCAGATTCTACTCCACTATTGCAAAATAAAATCCCGTCTTCCATCTTGCCTCGAATATGCACACTGCAATATGAACCGTCACCGGAGTTTAAATTTCCTCGTTTTCTTCCTGCTCGATATGAGAATGGAGCAAAGGGGGCGAAGGCATCCGTGCCTTCTATGTCCACACCCGGAAGCTGTTCAGGATCATTGAGTAAGAATACTTCTGCTAACATTCGATATGAAGTAGTTCTCATATCTCCACTAGCAACACACGATCCTATGAGTTGTTTTTTCCAAGGAAGAAACTCTCCAAACAATGCGATACTTAAATGAATAAAACTAAATCCGTCATCAATTCCATCTGCATTTTGTATGCTTTTTACTTGAGAAAGAAGATCAGTATTAATCACTTCTCTAGGCATACAACGACTTACTAACTCAGGCAAATCATTACCCATTTCGACAAAAGCTTTATGCTCTTTATCAACCGTACCTAACCAACCTTGAGGGCCTGCAAATTCTTCACTCATTTTAACCCCTTTACTATTTCTAAATAGTAATTTTGAGCTTGCTGCCAAGATAGCAGACGGTCTTTTGAATCCGAGACTAACAAATCATTTAGCTTCTTAGCCGAATCTGAATCCGACCATGATTGTTCTACGTAATTTCTAACTTGTTCTAAAGTGCGAAATTCGTAATTACTCATTTTAGATACAGCAGATTCGATTAGTAATACTGTATTAGTGCGTTCTAATTCAGACATTTCTTTAGAAACCTTAGCTACTCTTTTTGCTAAAGAATTAAAAGGTCCGTCTGGAATTTCTGGATCAGGGATATCAGGGTCGTCTGGGGAATTAATTTCAACCTGAATCAATTTTGTCGAGTATAGATTCTTTTCAAAATCTATAGCTACTACTCTGACCCATAGTTTACCTTTTTGATTAAGAACAATTGTGTCTGTACTTAATTGGTCAAAACTAACAGGATTGCGGCCTCTATCAGATACTTCAAAAGTAATATTTGCTGCTTCGGTTGTTGCAGTAACTAGCATTACCGGCAATTTTACAACAGTAGTGTCCGAAGCAACAAATAGTGCCTCACCTATCTTTTCAGCATCATCTAATCCTGATACTTGAATTGCCGAACGAGTATCTACTGTTAATTGACCCCAGAGAGGCGAAGTCATTAACAAAAAGATAGCTAAGGTTTTTGTAAGCATAATTGTTTGTCTAAGAGTTACGATGCTGAAATTGTGTAAGTAACAGATAGCACATCATTGTCTGCTACTGTTTTATTCCCGCTAGTAAAAGCTTTTAAAGCAATCAACACTCCCGAAGTTCCGTCTTTGGTGCTATCAGTAGTAACAAATGCTCCCCCGATAGTAAGGTCTGTTCCGTTCATTGTAAATGTAGCAGGAGAAGAGTTTGTAACCGTTTTTGCTGCTACAGCACCTTGCCCCCAGCTAACTCTATTCGATTCATCATACCCTGCTGCTTCGATTCCTTGAGCATTAGTCATAGTCCAGTTTGCTGCGGGACTAGGAGTACTTGTAGTTAGTCCTACATATAGACTAGCGGAATCTAAAATCGCAGTACCTAGAATATAATTAATTCCGTCATCTACTACTAGGTTTTCACCTTCATCTGACCATTTAATTTTTCCGTCAGATGAAGTACAAACTACTTTCACATAACCTTTAAACGTAATTTGTTCGCTTTGTTTGCGATTACTTTTAATGCTGCAAGAAGCGGAATCTTTAATATTAAAGTTAGAAGATTGCATTTGTATTTACTAATACGTGGATTGGTAATTAAAGATTACAAGCATTTGCTTTAATTCAAGAAAAAGGCGGCTAATGGGAAAAAGACGTAAACCCATTAACCGCCGGATCACCCGACTAGAGTGATTCCTACGAGAAAATAACAGTTGGGTTGTATACCGCGTACTGTTGCGTAAGAACTGGGCATTGGTTAGCCAAGAACATCAAATCCCAACGGGGAGGATGAATTTCTCGGGCACGACCCATATCGAAACCGGAAGCGACTTTAGGCGATTCGGTAATCGAGTATTGCATAGGTTCGCTGCCTGCAACCAGTTCACACCATTCGCCCGGCTCGGGAGTGATGATGACTTCTCCGTTAGGAATCAATGGAGTTTGATTTCCTGCCAAGAATTGCGGAGTGGACTGCTCACCTACCAAGTCAGGCATGAAGACTTGGTTGTAAACGTGGAACGTCACTTCTGGCATACCACGGAAGATGATATCCACTCCGGTATCAGGATACTCTTCATCAGGATTACGCTCTCGTCCCGACATGGAATCGAAGATACGGAATACTGAACCACCAACAGCTTGAAGCTTGGTGTTGTTGAACAGATGACGAATTGTTTCGCCGTTGCCCCATACGTGACGCAGAGGGGCACCATGCCGAGCAGCATGAGCTTTGTTCAACTTCATAAACATTTGAGGGAGGTCTGCCGAAGCACTGTCCCATGAAGTGTCAATGATATTGCCGCCACCATCAATGTTTAGCTGAGATTGATGATCGGCAGGAACAAGAGTATCGAAATCAAACGCAGTACCGGCAGTACCTTTAGGCACAGGATACATATCGTCGCCGCCTTTAGGCAGAAGACCCCAACCACCACGGAACATCGACGTTGCCATGAACTCATGGACGTTAATGAACTTCTGAATCTCATGCTTAATTTGACGAGCAATATAGGTTTGACCTTGTGCGTCAACCTGCCCGTATTGCCCACCCAGAGGACGATTACGGAATACGTACTCATCTTCGATTACCAGAGCCTCGAAGAATCGAGGAACAGTAATTGGCTTTTGTGCCACAGGCTTGCGGGCTACCCTTGCTGGACCCGTCATTGGGGCACGAACAATAGGCATCGACCGAGTTGGATTGAAGATATCATACAGACCAGTACGATGCGGTAGCACCTGACCGGGAGTATCGTTCAAACCAAGATTGTAAAAACGCTGCATGGATGAACCCGGAGCGCGAAACTCCGAAATAACATCCATGACGAACGGGACTTTTGTTAGTTCGTCGTAAGAGTAACCGGGCATGTTTATTCCTCAAAAATTAAATGTTGAAAGTCAAATGTTGTTGAAAAAATTCGCCAATTATCTTGAAAAGAAGACAATATTAAATTTTTTCCGTAATTGGAGTTGTGACCTGAAATAGTAATTTGTTTGGGTAAACGATCTAGAAGAAAACTTACTTCGGGATCATTTGTAATTAAACTTATCCCATATTCCGAAAGTTGTAAAATTTCAAATCGTAATCCGGGTCTTGGTGGAGGCAAGTACAGTTTAGTATCTGTAGTTACCCCCTGATTGTTAATCAATAGTCCGTTTTCTTGGACTAAGATAGTATCTTCGGTAATGACTCTAGGCGTCATTATGTAGCCAAGTGGCTCAATGGATCGTCATCAAACTTAAATCCATACTTCATTTGAGTACGAATTGCTGTTTCTTGAGCATCACTTGCAATACCTGCGGAAGTGTTGCCGGGACGAATAATTCCGTTAACTTTAACGTGACCGCCAAGCAAAATGTATCCCACGTATTTGTCTTGATTCGATCCCATGCGAGTTACTTTCAAGGCAGAAAGCAAAACACCTTGAATTTTGTCAGTTGCGTAATCAACAACTCCTCCCCATTGAACAAACTTACCGTTTGCATCTTTAGTAAGAAGTAGGCCGGGACGAAGTACATCGGTGTAGCCAGTGTTACCAGCATCTCTAGCGGCACCGCTAATGAGAGCATTTGAACCGATAGTTTGTAGATCAAGACGATTCCAAATAACAGAAGTCAAATCCTGTTCGATCTGCTCAATAGCAGGAAGCTGAGTTGGGGGTAGAAATGCCCCATCGTAAGACATAATCGACATTGTTGTAACCTTATGGGTTAAATCTTAAAGTGTAAGTAAAGTTTATATTATACGAGTTGCTTCAAAAACTCATTTTTCATGGATTCTGCTTGCTCTGCGGATAGCTCAACAGGTGCAGGATCGCCTTCGTGCATAGAATGGCTAGTAGGCATACCGTTAGACATTAGAGAAGGTACAGAAGGTTCTGCTGCTTCTTTTCCGGGCAATGCTTCAAGACTATCAACCAACATATCAATAGCATTAGGTTGGAATACTGCATTGTCGCCCAAAGACAGTGTATATTTTTCTACTTCGGGAATAAGCTTTGCCTCTGCATATTCTTTAGTAGTTCGACCCGTTTCGATCAAAGTATTGACTCGTTTAAATAGCCCGTGCTTCTTTTCTTCGGTCAATTGACTGGTAAGAGCCAAAGCATATTGATTCTCAGGAGAGGGAGAATCATCTACATCGAAGTCTTCTACTTTAAAAGCTTCTTTGGTTTTAGGGTTAATTGCACCTAGAGATACCAACTCTTCGGCTTGCTTTCGTGACAAAGGCATTAGTGTTCCTTCTGGGAGAGACATAAAAATTGATTGTGTATCTACGATTTCTTGATCGTCGGATGTTTGATCTATGGATAGTTTATGCTGTTTTAAAGAAACTAGCAAAACTTTAACCAAATCTTGTGACGAAGTGCCTGAAGGTAGATAAATTCCGATATTTTCAAAAGCTTTAGCTAAATCGGCAATGTTATCCATTTCAGGTGATTGATCTACCAACGCAGAAGACGCTGATAGAATTAAAGATTGATCGGGGAAAGATAGTAAGGAAAAACCTTCTTGATCCGGGACTACGGGATTAACTACCGCAGCACCGTGGAGCATTGACGGTCCCCAATTTCTATTTTTACCATCGGTCCAATTATCTACAATACATGCGGATACTTCTTTGATTCGATGGGCTAGTTTTCCCGCAGGAGAATTAAAATCTTCTTCGGAACCGGGAGAATCGACAATACCACACAATGTAGGTACTCCGTCGATATCTTCTAGTGATACTTTTTCCCAGTATCCAGCATTATCAAAGCTATCTGTTTCAGGAATTTCTTCTACAGGTACAGCTTCTTTAGCATGACGAAAAGGAGCAGGGATTCTTAGTCCTGCGGCAATCATATCGTTAGCGTTATCGGCTACTTTAGTTAAATAATCTTTAGTAAATTCTTTAAGTGTTCTAGAACCATTGGGTCTAGTAACCAAGTATTTACCTACAGGAAGAATTGATTTTTTAAATTTAGGCATGGTTAATCCTCATGCGGAGCGTATGAAACGGAAATACTACCTGTGCCATAAACTTTCTTAGTCGTAGATTTACGAATAGACCAGTTTAGAGATTTAGTAGTAGACGTAAAACCTACAGGTAAAGTAATAGTAGCATTATTCCCGGATTTAGTAATATCACTGTCTAAAATAATATAACTATCTGTACCGTTTGCTAGTTCAAAAACGATAACTAGAGTTTCGCTAGATATATCTTGATTAGCAGTAAACGTTACATCAATGCTTTCTTCTTTAATGTAAATAACGGCGTTATCTGATGTAAAGATTGGACCCAGACCGGGAACGGTTATATCAAAAGCGATTGAATCTGTATTAGCAGAAGGAATAGCTACATAATCAATAGAATCATATCTAAATTGATTACCTCCTTGTTTAAAACGCCAATACGTTCTTTTTCCCGCAATCTTTGCAATATCGGGAATCCCTAATTCATAAAGACCGTTGCTTCCCGAATCTTCAACAAAACCGTTTGATGTCCATGTTCCGAGAGTTCCCGAAACTAGAGTCAAATTTGTCCAAGCAGTATAACCGTGAAGCTTATAGCCAATTGAAAGAGTGCCATCGTTGTACGCTATGCTAGGAATAGGAGCATTTAAATCGTCTAAAAAACGAAGAGTAGCGATTAAAGCACTTTGACTACGATCTACTATCATTATGCGTTACCCGCAGTAAAGGTGAACGAAGTGATGGTGATAGTTTGTCCAGAAGTGATAGATACGTTATCTAGAGTCATATCACCGCCTGAACCCGTAACGGTTACAGTGCCTTGAAGATGACAAGTAGTACCATCGGAAGCATAAAGACGAAAATGCCCAGCAGTACCGGTTGCGTCTGCTGATGTATCTTCCCACGTACCTAATTTTGCTTTGCTACCAGTTGCCGCAGCACTTTGCCAATCCGAAGGACAGGTTACGTCTGCTAAAACTGTACCTGAATCCGCAGATGCACAAGAAGCAGGAGCAGAACCCGATCTAATTTTCAATCGAGCAGCAGTACCAATTGTAGTTTCAATAGAATCAAGTACCGCATTACGAACGGCTACAGAAAGTTGCATCGGTTTCTCCGATAAAATGGGAAGGGCAAGAATCTAATAACGGACTATTATCGTTGTCCGGTATCGGAGGGTAATTGTGTGTTTGCAGAAGAATAACATCATCTAAAATTTCGGTCAAACCCGCTTCAATTGGAGGATGAGCCTCCGATGACATAGAAACGGTAATTACCGTTTCTCCTTCTCCGCGTATTAAACTAGCACCAGTACTTACAATCGTAAGTACATCTAATGTGATAGATAAATCCCCCCCATCATTATTAATTTTACTCAGTATATCAGCTAAAGTTACCGATAAATCTCCCTCTATGAAATTTTTACCTTCTGATAGCACTGATATTACTGTTTCTGCATACATTCCGGCGAATCGCACAGATTCGCCCGTTGCATCCATTTGCAAAGTAATTTCATGGGTAAAATTACCTGAACCTGCACCTTCTCCTACTGACGATATACTTACCGTTACAGATTCGCTTAATTCAGCTTCTAACTCTTTAACTACAAACGAATCTAAAAGAAGGTTAGCTAGTGTTTGCGTGAATACTCCCCTATTAGGAGCGATACTTTCTGCGGAAAGAATTATGTTAGCTAAGGTTTGGTCTACTCCCCCTTTAGGGGCAATAATACTTTCAGAAGCTAACGTAATATTTGTTAGATTCAATATCGCAGATGCTTCTTCTTCTGTTACCGAAACCGAAGATAATATTATTGGGTCTAAAGTAGTAGTAAAAACTGCTTCATTAGGTTTTTCAATTAATGAAGATAAGGTTACGTCATCTAAAGTTACTCCCAAATTCCCTATCATAGGACTTATTTGTTCTGCGGAAGAACTTAAAACAATATTGTCTAAAGTTACATTTAAATCCGCAATAATAGAACTTAAAACCACTCCCGAAGAACTTAGAATAATGTCATCTAATGTTACGTCTAAATCTAAGTTAGTAGTCGTTCCGTTTACCGAAGTTGCCGATAAAAGTATATTGTCGATAATTTTAGTTAAAGAACCCGTAGTAACACCGGGAGTACCGTTGTACCCGCGAGTACTAGATAGTGCAGTAATTTCGGCAGTAGAGAGAATTTTAGTGAAAATTCGTATAGAATCTAAAAAACCATCATAAAGAGCATTAGGGTCTTTACCTAAATATGTAGATATTGTTGGGGTATATGGAACACTTCCTGATGTTCCCGTAGGAAAGTTAGCTAATTGAGAAACGGCGTTTTTATACAACGCCCCTCCATTAACGGAAGAATATGTATAAACATAATGATCCCAATTATCAGCAGTGGCAGATGCAAAGTTAAAATCTAATTCCCAATCTTTTACTGAATACTCCATAACGGAACCGTTTGATCTTACATTAAACGCTCCCGAAGAAGAAGCAAAAGATCCTTGAGAAATAATAGGTCTTGTTCCAGAAGCAGAATGAGTACGCATAAAGAACGCAATAGAGAAATCGCTTGCGGAACTTAAATGCGTATTATCCATTATTTTTACAAAACTTGCCGTTCCTGATCCAGAAAATTCTAAAGCATAACCGCCTCCCGCTACCGCAGTAATACCTGACCCAGATCGAATCCAACCGTGATGGTCGTTGGAAGAAACATCGGTTAATACTTCATCTCCTCCGATATCCATACCCGGTTCATAACGATGTATTTCATTTTGTAAGTTATTAAATTGAGTGGTTAGAAGTTCTAATCTGGGTTTATATATAAAAGGCAGACTATTTAATTTTTCAAACTCTTGATGTACTGCCGCGTCAGAACTATTAGATTGAGTCAATGGTTCTAATAATAAAACAACCGCAGAACCGCTCCAATTTGTTCGATTTATTACTTCAAGTACAGGAGAAGTAACTTCAATAGTTATAAACTCCCAATCTTGGTATTCATCTTCTCCTGATGATGCCCAATCCCAGACCGCCGATGATGTGGTACGGGAAGCGTTTACATATTCACTATAACTACTAGGAGCATTAGGACTATCTTCATCTATAGCAGTAACTTTAATACTGGCACAATTAGCTTGCCAATCATTTTTACATTTCAATCTTAAATGTATTGTTGAAAAGAAGTCTCCTTGATTAATTCCACTAAAAGGAAAACGTATAAAAGCTGAATACGTATTTGTGTCATACCCCATTCCTCCTTGGTCTACATCATGGACAGCTATAATGTTAGTATCTATAGACTCATTCGGACTCATCATATACATAGTTTGATAAGCACGAATTGATCCTGAGTCAGAAGTTGCGCTAGGGTAAAACGTATGTACTGTCACGGTATGTCCTAGAAATTAGCCGGTTTGTCTGTTTATATTAGCCTTAGAAACTTTACCGAAGAACGCAGTTTGGGTCAATTTCGCCATAGGACTTCCTGAAATAAGACCCGGATTTCTAATCATATTTCTAGAGTCAACTGCGAATTTAGGCTTAATTAGCTCCGCAGTACTTTTATCCAGAGTATCGGCCAATGGGCCAATCTCCGCAGCAGCATCAGATAACGTATCAACAATGTCATCTTGCTCATTAGGTAATCCTGTCCAAGCAAAGACTTCATCTTCACATTCATCAATCCATGCAGCGTTGTCAGGCAACCATACCTTACCTGCCCGCATCAACAACTGAGCCGCAGTACTGTTTTCTAGCTTATCGGAACCTTTAAATAACTTTTTAACAGGAATACCTAACTTCATTACGTATTGACTAACTCCTAGTCCTACCCCGTTAGATTCTATCTTTACGTATTTATGTTTAAATTTCGCATAAACCCTAGCTATCTCATCAACTACTACAGGTATCTCATCCCTGAAACGAACCATGTCTACCCAGAAAAGATCATTGTCTACTGTCACTCCCCATGTAGATATAACCGTATGAGAGGGAGGTCGAGGATTCGATTGTACTTGCTGATCGACCATTCCCTCTCTGCTAGTTCCGGCAGGATCGACAGTCATAAAAAGGTATTTAAACTTTGATATAGGATTCATTATTGATCCTACAGAATACGCATCATCATAGATGTTGTAATACCTTGCCCATTCTCTCTTGAACCTACTATCTGCCCGAGCTTCCCAATTACCGTCCCTGAGTTCGCTACGAAGATGCGGATCAAGTTCATCCAAGAACTCTTTGTATTGCATCTGATCCAGAAACGGGTTGTCGTCGATGTAGCTGGGTACAAACGCTCTGGAAGGATGAGTCCCAATAAATGGTACTCGGACGTTTTTCATAATCGCTTGAATAGCTTCCCTCTTGTCAGGGTACAACTCGGGGTCTGGTACGATCTGATATCGTTTCTTTAACCATGCCCCTCCCCTTCCTCCGGGGTTTGTTGCAGCACGGAGTCTCGTAGGTGCCATCTTTTTCAGATCACATTGGGCACAACCCTCTACATAGTTAGCAGACCCGTCACTATTCTTACCGTGAATCTTACATACGTTCTTACGCAATCGCGTAGTCATAAACTTATAGTCGTTCGGTGTATCCCACTGAGATATCTCATCAAAGCATATCGTCTGGAACTCAGCAGATTGATATCTATCTTTGATGTTAGCATCACCGATATAACAAAATGACAAACTAGCAGGGGCACCCGGAGTCCCATCTGGATTAGTTGTTTTGAAATAGTAAGTATGTTCTCCGGGAATGTACGTCACCGTTCCTGATGGATTATCTCTACTCTTCACAAACGGCTGTAGCCAATCCCTTGCTCTGGAAAGTAACGCTCCCGGCAATTTCAAATCCGTTAGCGATTTCCTGAATACCGCAGACGCATAGCCCGGTACGTCCATATACTGCAATGCACACATCAACAAGAAATCACTTTTACCTCCTCCCAATGCTCCGCCAAACAACAGTTCGTTGTTATTAGATCGTAAAGCTTTTAACTGCTTTGGCGTAGGATCGTGAGGAATGTATTGACTCCATTTAAGCTTTGCCATGTCTTTTATCTTATTTTGTAATTAATGTATAATATCATTATGAGTAGAGCTACAACAATAAGTAAATTAGAGATGTCCATTATTTCTATGTTTAATTAATAGCTTAGATAAGCGTAAAACTTGTTTCTTTGATTGGGCTAATCTTCTGGAAAGAAAGGCTTCGTAGTCGGCTTTACCTTTCTCTCGATTGCATACCTTACAGGACACCAAGAGATTACTCAAATCATCTGATCCACCCAAGGCATGGGCAATCTTATGATCCAAGTGGGTTCCTTTCCCACTTTTGGTGCCCGGTTTAGGCAACGGCTTGTCACAGTAATGACACATCTTTCCCCCGTCTTCCC
>OCVR010000150.1_pt1 | contig 57087 bp, 69 predicted proteins | sample 1539091 | NCBI WGS metagenome assembly OCVR01 (sample SAMEA3355530, study PRJEB22509) | marine metagenome | biome: marine; feature: coastal ocean; material: water | place: USA | collected 2010-08-07 | depth 16 m | reverse complement strand
TTGTCATAGTTAATTGTGTTAGTTAATTGTCTAATTTTTGACCAAATCTAGTGATAGTATTCCTTTCTCGCAAGCTTTGTTAACATTTGTTAACATATTTTAACATTTGAATTATTCATAAATCCTTCTCAATCCTTCTCAATCCCTTTGTTTATGGGGCTTTCAGAGCGAAACTTTTTTTTCTAATTACTGGAAATCATTTGCGTTTATTTCATTTCGGAGGGGGGTTGAGTCATCTCTCTGTGCCTCTTACAATACATTTCACTTTGTATATCCGCAGGGATGCGTACGGGGGAACGGGGAACAGGGATAACGGGATACGGGAACAGGGGGACATAGGGATCGCAGGACGTATGCAGGTAGGTAGGTAGTTAGTTAGGCAGGTAGGTAGGTAGGTAGGTATACAAAAAGCTAAAAAAATCGGGATGGGCCATTGGGATTGGTACCCCACCCCCAAGAAAAAAATCGGTTTCAGATTGGTGCAACTTTGCGCAGAACGGTATAGAACCCAAATACTATATGTGTCTAAATATATTTTTATCTTTGTATAAACAAATAAGTTATGGATATGAAATATAAGAGTATGGGTGGATTGACTGTCAAGGACGGTCGATTAATCAATGACAGACCTTGTGGTGTATCTGGTATTCAGCAGGCGGCAAATGTTCGTAAGACATTACACCGAGCGAAGAAAGTTAATATGATTGCTGACGGAATTGAGTTAGCTGAGAACAAGAAAAACTTCTACAGAATGTAGTTTACCAATTGTCATTCGGAAAAATTGAGAGGAGGATCATTTAGGTTTTCCTCTTTTTTTGTTTGATTATTTTAATAATCGACACAATTGTTTTTTTTAGTGTTGATTTTATGTTGATTATTTTTTTGTAACTTACTGATTATCATTTTATTATTTATTTTATGTTGAAAATGTTAAAAAAAAGTCTATCATAGATAGTATAAATAAAGAAGAAGAAAGTAGTAGTAGTAGTATAGGGAAGTTTAATTTTGACATTTGACATTTGCGGTTAGAAAATATAATTGTTATATTTGCTGAAACTTAAATTAAATTAATTATGTCTGAGATTGGATACTCACCAAAGAACCTTCACTTCGATGATGAAGGTAGAAAGAAACTTTACAGTGGAATAGAGAAGATTGCTTCTGCTGTCAAATCAACTTTAGGACCTTCGGGTCAAACTGTTCTGATTGAATCACCGAATCACACACACGGAATAACTGTAACCAAGGATGGTGTAACTGTCGCTAAGGCGGTATCGTTACTCGACCCTACTGAGAACTTAGCGGTACGGATAATGAAGCAGGCATCTGAGCGCACTGCTGCGCAGGCGGGTGATGGTACAACTACTGCTATTGTTTTGACTGAGGCGTTAATCAATGCGGGTGCAGATATTACTAACTCGGCTAACAAGACTGAGGTGTTGCGTGACTTGGTTAGTAAGACTGAGTTTATTATATCTGAATTAAAGTCCAAGGCGAAGAAGGTAACCAACAAGACCTTGAAGGACGTTGCTACTATTTCGGCAAACAATGACGAGGCTTTGGGTAACATCATTGCTAGTGTATACAAGAAGGTTGGCAAGGACGGCATCGTTACCGTTGACAAGTCACAGAGTTCGGATACTTACTTCGAGACTACACAGGGGTTAAAGATTGAGCGTGGGTATGAGTCATCGTTGTTCATCAACGACCAGAAGAAGGACGAGTGTATACTCGAGGACTGCTACGTACTTGTTAGTGACGCACCTATCGAGAACATCTTGAGCATCGAGAACGTATTGAAACCAATCATACAGGAGCAGAAGAGATTATTGATTATCGCACCTACGTCAACTAACGTTGTGAATACGTTGGCTGCGAATGTAATGAAGAGCAACCTTAAGCTGTGTACTATTGGACCGCCATCGTTTGGCTACAAGCAGCACGAACTAATGCAGGACATTGCGGTTAGTGTTGGTGCTACCTACTTCAGTGAGAAGACTGGTGATGACTTATCGCTTATGACACTTAGCGACCTTGGTCACTGCTCGAAGGTTATCGTGAACGCTGAGTCAACTGTGATTGTCAAGGACGAGGTTGAGACCACTCCTGAGATTTCTGAGAGGGTAGCACAGCTACGTGAGGCATTGAAGATAACAAAGAAGAAGCACGACAAGGAGTTCATCCTGTCACGTATTGCATCTCTCACTGGTGGTGTTGGTGTAATCTACGTAGGTGGAAAGACTGACCTTGAGCAAAAGGAGTTGTACGATCGTGTTGACGATGCAGTATGTGCTGTACGTTCAGCCTTGGAGGAGGGAATACTTCCAGGTGGTGGAACAGCCTTAGTAAAGGCGGTTGAAAATATGGACAATAGTGCTGCCGGTAAAATTTTGTCGCGAGCGCTTCGCGCTCCATTTGTTCAGATATGTGAAAACGCAGGGATACCATCTATGGAGAACGTTGACAACAGAGGCGATTTTAGCCACGGATACAACGTTAAAACAAACGAGTGGGGTGATATGTACAAGATGGGTGTGATCGACCCTATGAAGGTCACTAAATGCGCCCTACAGAACGCTGTGTCTGTTGCGGTAACTCTACTATCTACTAACGCTATTATTACAATGGCACGAACATACGAGGACAAATGAGACCAATTGGAAAATACATTCTAGTAAAAGAGATAAGGGAAGAGATAAAGACTGACTCAGGTCTGTTGTTATCTGCAAGTGATGTAGCTGACATACGTTACAAGAAGGCTGTCGTTGCACAGTCAGGAACTGATGTTGATGTTATATCATCCGGGGACACTATATTCTATGACTCAAGGGCAGGTCATACGATGGTAGTAAACGGTGAGCAGTATACGGTTATTATCGAGAGAGACGTTGTTGTTGTCGAATAGACTGGTTCAACTTCTTGATATAGTTTCTGTATACCTTGTCGGTATAATTTAAGTTTCTCCCAAATAGAGGGTTTGAAGATTCACTTTCGGGTATCTCTTCGCCCTCTAATTTTTTATATATACTTGTCAGCATACGCTGCCCCTTGTATGAGATTTGGTATATAACCCTTCTGTTTCCTTGCTTCTTTCTGAATACATCTATCCATCCGTCCGTTCTCATCTTCTCGAAGATATTCTTATCCCAACTCATTAGTTCGTTGTACTCATCGAAGTCGTCTTTAGAAAAATATTTTTCACTCCTTAGGAACAGGAGCATTTCAAGTTCGGGTGTTGTAACGCCATACTTTCTTTTTGCGTAGTGACGTATGACCCTCCAGTATTTTAGGTAATCAACCATTAAATTAAATTTAATAACTTTGTAGTAAAGTTAAGAATAAAAGATTACTATGAGTTGTAAAGACCTAAAAGGTGAAGCGTTAAAGAAATGTCAGGCTAAAGAAGCGAAGGCTAAGGAAGCTGCTAAAGATGCAAGGATAGCTTCATTGGAGAAATCTGTTGTTGACCTAAACGCTGCTAACTTTCGTAACAAGGACGTTATGAAGTGGGAAGAAAGAAAGAACAGGTCTGGCAGAAGAACGGCAGGTTCTGGCACTGGATTAAGATTTGGAGGAAATACTACAAGGCTACAGAGAAAGAAAAACAATAGAAGCCAAAGAGGTAAAAGAGGATAGAGATGCCAAAGATATCATCAAGCACTTATAGTAAAAAGAAAAGCACCAAGAGATCAGGTGTCCATTCTAAGAATGCAAGTAAGAACCAAAACGGTTGGAAGAAAAAATATAAAGGACAAGGAAAATGAAAAATTTAAAACCATATTTCACAGGAGCGAATAAATCAATGGGTGGCAAGCCGGAAAAGCAAGGGCTTCCTTCTAACAAACAAATCGCTAATAGTGTATACGCCAAGTGCGGTAAAAAGAAAAAGTAATGCCAAAGGACGCTTGTTACAAAAAAGTAAAGGCTCAGTACAAGGTGTTCCCTTCTGCTCGTGCATCCCAAGCTATTGCCAAGTGTCGCAAGGGTAAGGGTAAGGTACGCAAGACAGAGTCAGGTACAGCACTAAAGAGATGGAGCAAGGAGAAGTGGGTAGACACTAGAACTGGTAAGCCGTGCGGATCGGGTGGCAAGAACGAGTACTGCCGTCCATCAAAGCGAGTATCTTCAAAGACACCACGTACAAAGTATGAGATGAGCAGTGCGCTTCTAAAGAAGAAGAAGGCTGAGAAGGCTAAGGTTGGTATGGGCAAGAGAGTAAAAAGCATTAAAAGAAAGTAGTAATGGCATACAAGCAGAAGATGAAGTGCAACGTTGTTATGAAGAGCGACAGGGCAGGGAAGAAGAAGATGGTAAAGGCTTGCGAGGGTGGAAAGGAAAAGCTAATTCACTTTGGCGCAAAGGGTTACGGTCACAATTATTCTGCTGCTGCACGCAAGTCATTCAAGGCTCGTCATAAATGTAGTACAGCAAAGAGTAAGCTTACTGCTAGGTACTGGTCTTGCAAGAAGCTATGGGCAGGAAAGGGAGGCTCTACTGCGTCTTCTCCAAAAAACCGCCAAGGAAAATATTAGTATATTTGTAATCAGGATTTTAAAAGAAAGTTATGGAGTATAAGAGAGATTTAGCAACACCACTAGCACCATCTGAAGCTTGTGGACCGGGAGACCGAGGTAAGAAGAAATGTGGAAACAAGCGAATCAAGTCAGGAGGGAAATACAGAAGTCCTAAGAAACGAGCGAGACAAGCAAGACGTAGATAGTTATGGAGTATAAAAGAGATTTAGCAAACCCATTGGCTCCTACATTTGGAGGACCCGGGGATAGAGGAAGAAAGAAAAAGAAGTTTAAACCTAAGAACGTAAGGAAGGCACACTCACGAAAGAAGATGAAAAAGATTTGTGTGGGTGGTCGTTGCGGTGCTTAATTAAAATAAAGTTATGGGAAAAGCATTAGTAAGACTAGGACTATGGATGCAAAGAACATTCGCTAAATTAAAGTGCAATTGGAATTGGCTTGTATCTAAAATTATGTTCAAGGTGGCAGAGGAATGCCCACACAAGGTATGCACTTGTAAAAAATAAATAGAATGAAATCAAAAGGATTAGGAGATACTGTTGAGAAGTTCACTAAGGCAACAGGAATAAAGAGAGTAGTGGATAAGGTAGCAAAGGCTACAGGAAAAGATTGTGGTTGCAGCAAGAGAAAGACTGCTCTAAATCAGAAGTTTCCATACAAGAAATAAGAGTAGATATGAACGGATACTATACGACTACGAGTACATATGGGAGTGATGTTCATATCAATTATGAATTAGAAAAAAAATGAGTGATTGGATGTCAGACTTGAAGTTGTATCTGCTTAACGCAGGATCGTTAGCAGTGTCTTTCTCTACCGTTGAGATGACTTTGAAAATAATGTTGCTATTTGTATCTTTGGGTTATACCCTGTACAAGTGGAACTTATTAAGAAAAAAACAAAATGAAGATTAAGGATTTTTTTAAATCATTTATACCTAAGAAGAAGAGTATGGCTGTTCACACGAATATTATACCATTCTTCTATCGTTGGGAGGGAGGCGAAAGCAATGACCCAAAGGACTCGGCTTCAAGCTACCACTGTGGTGTCGATAAGATACACACGGTGAAGGGGGTGACCTATAAGGCTTGGGTAGGAGTTTTTGGTACTGATCAGGTTGACCGCTTCTTGGAGATGAACCACGAGGATTGGGGATTGATTTTTAAATCTAAATACTGGGACGCTGTCAAGGGCGACCAGATTAAACATCAAAGTATAGCAGACTGTTTAGTCTCTTGGGCTTGGGGGTCCGGAGCAAAAACTGCAATCCGTCAGATGCAGAGAGTGTTAGGTGTAACTGTAGACGGTCTTATAGGTCCACAGACGTTGGGTGCTATCAACTCTTCTAATGAGAAGGAGTTATTTAAGAAGTGTGTAGCTGCAAGGAGAGCATTCTTTCACTACATTACTACGCCATCAAACGGTAGAAGTCGGATTGCAAGAAAGAGATACGAAAACAACAGACGTTTCCTAAGGGGTTGGCTACGCAGGCTAGACGCATTCTCTAAGGAGTACGCACCCAAATAAAATACAATATGAAAAAAGTAGTTGATTGGTTTGGAGGTAGTGTCGTTAAGGACTTACTTTCAGGGTTAGACGGCTTGTTCACCTCTAAGGAGGAGAAGATAAAGGCTCAGAATGTAGTAAAGCAAATACTAATCGAGAAGCAGTTAGAGTTGCAGAAGATGCAGACTGAGGTCATTGTAACCGAGGCTAAGGGTAATTGGTTACAGAGAAGTTGGAGACCAATACTTATGTTAGCCTTTGGTTTCATCGTTATATATGTAAAGTTTATAGGACCATTATTTGGGTTAAGGATACCTGAACTTGAGAATGAGTTTTGGAACTTATTACAGCTAGGTATAGGTGGTTATGTTATTGGTCGCTCAGGAGAGAAGATGATGAAGACCTTTGTCGAAAAGAAGAAGTGAACGATAAAATAAAAAATAAGTACCTTTGTAGATATATAAAAAAAGAAATAAATTATGGCATATTTAAAACTCAGCGTATCAAGAACAATGGACGCTGTACCAAGCGACTTTATTGATATTCCTAATATAGCTACTGAGTGCTTTCCTCCTTCAACTATAACTGGAGCAGCAGGGAACTATATATTGTTTGATTCTTCAAAAAACTTTATTGAGTTGGGTATTAAGCCGGGAATGATTTTCCAAAACAACACTACAAAACAGAAGGGACTAATTGAAAGCTTAACTAATAATAGTTTAACTTTTGTGGCTTTGGCTCCTAATCTACCACTTGGTAGTTCTGGAGATAGCTACTCTATATATGCAGAAGGTGGATACCCTTGTGTTATATACGTAGGAACTCCTGGAGACTTAGCATATATCTCAGCAGGTGGTGACGAGAGCATTATGGTTTCAGCCCCAGTAGGTTGGCATCCAGTAAACCTCACTAGAGTACTTACGACAGGAACGACAGCGGGAAATTTATTAGCAGGTTGGTAATATATGAACTCTAATGCTAGAAAAAAGTTAGAGGAATTTTACGGCAAGAAACCTGATCCGGTAGTTGGAAATCAAGAACTGGAAATATCAGGAACCACACTAAGTATTACTGGTGGAAACTCTGTAGAAGTTCCAACATCCATTGGACCTAAGGGACCAACGGGTGAACAAGGTTCTGATGGAGCAGAGGGACCTGAGGGTCCTCAAGGTTCAGAAGGTCCGGCAGGTCCAATAGGACCGCAAGGACCTCAAGGTGTTCAGGGATCAACAGGCGCAACAGGTCCACAAGGAATACAGGGTGAAACAGGTGCTGATGGTCCAATCGGACCACAGGGTAATACTGGTGCAACAGGTCCTCAAGGACCTACAGGTCCTGAGGGTCCACAAGGAGATATAGGTCCACAAGGAAATACGGGACCACAAGGACCAATTGGAGCGACAGGAAGTGATGGTCCACAAGGTCCACAAGGAATTCAAGGAGATATAGGACCAACAGGTCCACAGGGCGCAACAGGTGCGACAGGTGCGACAGGGAATGACGGTCCACAAGGACCACAAGGAATCCAAGGAGATATAGGTCTAACAGGACCACAAGGACCACAAGGATCAACAGGTGATACTGGGGCAGCAGGTCCTAGAGGTGATGTAGGACCGACAGGTCCACAGGGTCCTATTGGTAATACAGGACCTCAAGGTGCAACAGGATTGCAAGGTGATGTAGGACCGACAGGTCCTCAGGGACCAACTGGTGCTACCGGACCTGAGGGACCTCAGGGAGACGTTGGTGCTACGGGTGCTACCGGACCTCAGGGTGCAACTGGTAATACAGGTCCACAGGGACCTATTGGTAATACCGGACCTCAAGGACCTCAAGGCGTAAAGGGTGATACCGGAGATACTGGACCGACAGGTCCTCAGGGTACTCAAGGACCTCAAGGAATTCAAGGAGAGACAGGTGCTTCAGGTGGTGGTTGTGTAGATGTAGATTCCTCAAACTTCTTTACTACAACAACAACTACAAATGCAAATTATCTTTCTGTAAACAACACAACAGGAACAAGTGTAACCACAATATTTGTAGGAACCAATCTAAATGACTTTGCAACATTAGGCGACTACGTAACACTATCTCAGTCTGGTATTGGAACAGCAGAGTATAAGGTTACTAATATTACTTCTAGCACAAATGGAAATAGTTTAACTGTAACTATTCAGAGTGGTGGAAGTTTTTCATACAATGCAAATAACGATTTAATATACTGCGTAATAAGAACAGGTAGTGTAGGACCGCAAGGACCTGCAGGACCGCAAGGACCGCAAGGCATTCAAGGACCTACAGGAGCAGCAGGTGCAACAGGTAGTGTTGGTCCACAGGGACCTGCGGGACCCAAAGGAGATACAGGAGATACGGGATTAACCGGACCTCAAGGAGCAACCGGTCCTGCCGGTGCAGATGGTAGCATTGGTCCTCAAGGACCGCAAGGACCTACGGGTGCTACCGGACCTCAGGGTGATGTTGGAGCAACTGGAGCGCAGGGACCTACAGGAGATACAGGAGCAACGGGTCCTCAAGGTCCTGCAGGTGCTGATGGATTGGATGGGGCTACAGGAGCAACCGGTGCTACGGGACCCACTGGACCCAAGGGAGACACTGGTGACCAAGGTCCACAAGGACCACAGGGTAATGTTGGTGCTACGGGACCGGCAGGTGCTACGGGACCGGCAGGTGCTGACGGTGCTACAGGTGCTACAGGTCCTCAAGGACCGCAAGGTCCAACTGGTGATACGGGTGCTACAGGTGCTACAGGTCCCCAAGGAGTAAAAGGTGATACGGGTGACCAAGGTCCACAAGGTATTCAGGGTACGACAGGACCTCAGGGACCCGCAGGTGCTGACGGTGCTGACGGTGCTGATGGTGCAACGGGACCAACAGGACCACAGGGTGTGCAAGGAGACACGGGACGAACGGGTGAACAAGGTGCTACTGGACCTCAGGGACCTGCAGGAGCAGACGGAAATGACTTTACTGTTACAATAGACGGTACTGGTGCAGGTACAGTAACAAGTATGGTAGTTGTTACAACAACTAGACCTGCTACTTGTACTGTTAATCTATCAGGCGGTTCATCGTTTAAATTTAATTTAGTATAATAATAAATAATTATCTTTGTAATAATTAATAATAGATATGGGATTAGGAATAGGAATATCAGGACCAAATGGATCAGAACCTTGTGACGATGCAAACGTTGTAAACAGTGACGGAACATATGACGTTGACGTAGCAGCAGGAGGAACATTAAATCTTCCTGACATTAATAATGTTGACAGTGATGGATCAGTTGTGGCAACACCTGCTCAAACACCATTTGTAGCAACTGCTTGTGGACCAGGTGGTTCTGTTGGTGCTACTTTAATGAAAACAAATCAAACAATATCTTATCGTACTGGCGATGATGGAGATTTAGAAAAAGGTAGAGCAACAGACTTTTTAACTTTGGCTTCTGCAAATCCTTTTAATACATTGGAACGATTCACGGACGAATTGGGCGGTCAGACTTACACGAATAAAATAATTATTGATTGGAGTACTTACAACGGGACAGAGGTTCTTGGTTATTCAGATAGTGCGTTTTCTGGAAATACTTGGGATGATGCAATAGATAACGCTTTGGCTACTTCAATAGGAAGTTACACAAGTGGTTGGAGATTACCTAATATTAACGAACTTTGGTCTTTGATGAATATGGGGGTTACTGGAAACAAAGGATTAAACTATTATCCTTGGACACAATTAACTTGGGCATATACGTTAGCAACTTTTTGGAGTTCAACAACTACTGCCTATGCGTCAACTCAAGCAGCTATTTTAAAAAATTTCACCATCGAAATAGATAACAAAACAAAAACCACAGTATACAACTGGATACCAGTAAGAAACTTTACAGTATCTGGAACAACATTAACATAATTTAAAAAAAATAAAAAATGGCAACTTACAAATTTCCACAATTTAACTCTGAAATAGTTAATCCAACTGTTACTGTTAGTGATGCTGATATTAAGGTAAACGCACCAGGTATGAGTATATCACTATCCGTAACTCTTGAAACTACAAACAGCAAACTCTACGGAGTAGAGTTGACAGACATTCCTGCTGATAACCTTTGCTATGAAGGAGAGGCAAACTTAATGTCTAAAGCAATGGAAGGATTGCAACAGTACGAAGTATAATAAAATAAATAAAATCAAATCAAAATGAAAAAGGTAACGAAAGAAGAGTTAGGATCAATTGAGTCAATGTTGACTACGTTCAACAACTTAAAGATGCAGTTAGGTGATGCTGTGCTATCACAGAACACAATAGTAGCAAAGATTGATTCGTTAAAAGAAGAGTACTCTGAACTAGAAAAGGTACTCGCAAATAAGTACGGTAAGGACTCAAGGATTGATGTTCAAACCGGTGAGATAAAAGAAAAAGAAAAATAAAAACAAAAAGACAAAGCAATGAAGATAAATTTATATCAGACAGACTCAACACCTTCACTTACTGATAAGGTTATAGGGACGGATGTTTCGGATAACAATATCACGAAGAATTATATGTTAGGAGATGTAAAGACTATCTTCGATCAGAACTTACAATCTGTACTAGATACTGGTAATACATCAACTACAGCGATGAATATTACTGCAGGTGCATTTAGTACTATAACAAACCTGTACACTGGAACACTAGACGTTGCTACATCTCTTATCGTAGACGGAACGTTTGTAGATTCAGCAGGCGTAACAAACGATGGTACTAAAGTTCTCGGTTCAACGGCTACAGGAAATCCTTTATGGGTTACTGACAGTGATTCACAAAACTTACAATCAGTATTGGACTTTGGTAATACTTCTACAACAGAGATGACTATTACTTCAGCATCTTATAGTAGTATAGAACTTTTAGGTACACGAAGGTTTAATTATTCACAAGAGTTCACTGCTAATGGTGTGTTTATTGATTCAGCAGGTGTGACAAATGACGGCACTAAGGTATTAGGTTCAGATGCAACGGGTAATCCACTATGGGTTGCTGATAGCGATAATCAGAATCTACAGTCAGTATTGGACTTTGGTAATGTTTCTACTACAAAAATAAATATTACCTCAACTGCACAAAGTAATATATCCAACCTAATATCACCAGAATTAACCCTTAGTGGTTTGGTATATGATTCAGTGCCTAGCCTTGGGGATGGAACTAAGTTCTTAGGAACAGACGCATCTGGTAATGCTTTATGGAAAAATATTACTTTTTCTCCTTCATTAACTGAGGTACTTAATACAGGTCAGTATTCTGCTCAAGAACCAGGATTAGGAATAGTTAATGCTATTCAAGTGAAGTTTGGTAACGCTACGGGTACGGCTTCTGATCCTGTTATGATGGATGCACTTGGAAGTATAACGTTTAACCAAACAGGAACTTACTTCATAAATGCTTATGCGTCTATTGATAGATTAGGTGCTAACGGTGGTGTAGCTATTTTCTTATATAGATTATTATTAGACGGAGTTCAAGTTGGATATCCAATTGCTTTAGAACTTGATAGAACAAACATTAGTATCCCTGAGATTCAAGCTTTCCCATTGACTATTACTACTGCAGGTACTGTATTGACATACGAGATAGCAAGAGAGGGAACTGTTAACGCAGGTGGACTATATCCATACTTCACCAATACAAGTTGGGGTAACTCTCCATCAGCAGCTATTACGATAAGTAAGCTAGGATAAAATAAAATAAAATGGACATAAGAAAGATATCTGTAGGTCCCGACTATAAGTCGGGGGCTATGCATTATTTGGTAGGACAATCTGTCTTAAATGGTAGTTATTCAATTCATTTGATTAAATTCGAGGAAGTAAAGAAATCATTTCTAATTTATATAGAGAATGACGAAGGTATAATGCTATGGAAGGAGTTCACGAGTACTATGCCAGTATCTATAGAGTACAACATTAATTTTTTATAGATGACCGATAATGAAAGAGCAGCCTTTGAAAAGCAGGTTGCAGACTTAGAATTTAAGATGTCTAAGACAGAAGACTTTGGTGAGAAGATTGAATTAGCTGACCAGGTCCACAACATAAAAATGAAATTAAATGGAGTCAAACCAACTGATTCACATATAGACTGTATTGGTTGTGGCTCATAAATTAAATTATGAAATCACCATTTTCGTTTATAGCAAAGCCTGTAAAGGGTAGAAGGTATAACAACACAAAAGAGATTGCAGGATTGGATATAATCACTAGCACATCTCAGGAAGACTTTAAGTTCTCTAACAGAGAGGCTGAGGTAGTAGAGACACCACTGGGGTATAAAGGACCCATAAAGGTTGGAGATGTACTGTTAGTTCACCACAATGTATTTAAGTATTACTATGATATGAAGGGCAAGCAAAGAAGCGGTAAGAGTTTCTTTAAGGATGACTTGTTCTTTATAGATGAGGAACAGTACTATATGTATAAGAGAGATGGGCAGTGGACACCAGTAAAAAGATACTGCTTCGTTGAGCCTGTTGACGTAGAAGACTCCTATATATTTAAACCACTTAGCGAGGAGCCTTTAGTTGGCAAGATGAAGTATGCGAATAGCTACCTACTTAGCGAGGGAGTAAAGAATGGAGATAGAATTACGTTTCAACCGGACAGTGAGTATGAGTTCACAGTTGATGGGGAAAAACTTTACAGGATGTTTGATCATCAAATAACTATGGTTTTATGAATAAATTTTTATATTGGGATGATGAGTGGGACGAACAGGATGTTCCAATAAAGAATCAAAAAAGAATTAAGGATGAAATCAAAAGAGATAAAGTTAAGAATAATCGAAGCCGGGGAGAGAGCAGTGGAGCAACTGATAAAGGTAGCGAAGGAGGATATCATTAAGCACGACCCTGAGGATGATATATCTGCGGATAGATTAAAGAATGCAGCAGCAACTAAGAAGCTTGCAATCTTTGATGCCTTCGAAATACTTAACAGAATAGAAGCGGAGAAGGAGGCGATTGAATCATTGGAGAAGGGAACAAATAAAACTAATACAAAACAAGGTTTTGCAGAAAGACGGTCTAAGTGAGTTATACAGAGTCCTTGAGGGTGTAGTACCAAAGGGTGTGTTAAAGTCTAAGAATAAGGCTAAAACTTGGCAATACGGATATAATTCTAAGTATGATATAATTGTTATATCTAAGACAGGTCAGATAGGTGAGATTATAGAGATTAAGGGATTGCCAATTGCCCTACCATTAGAGCCAAAGGAATGCATTAAAAGAAGTAGTAAGGAGGAAGAGCAGTACTGGGAGAGAAATGAAATACCTAAAGAGTTAAGTAAGATACAGTCCATCTTTCAGTGGAACGAGCAACCATCAGAGTTTAAGGATAGATGGGTTGACTATATTGAATCAGAGTTTGACAAGAGAGAGTCTGGTGTGTGGTTTATGTCTAATGGCATACCAACATACATAACTGGGTCACACTATATGTATCTTCAGTGGACATCAATTGACGTTGGATACCCTGACTTCAGGGAGGCGAATAGACTTTTGTATATACATTGGGAGGCTTGCAAGGCAGACAAGAGAAGCTTTGGTCAGGACTACTTAAAGATAAGACGTTCAGGTTTCTCGTTTATGAGTTCATCTGAGTGTGTGAACACAGGTACGTTAGCTAAGGATGCAAGGGTTGGCATACTGTCAAAGACAGGTTCCGATGCAAAGAAGATGTTTACCGATAAGGTTGTTCCAATAAATAGTAGGCTCCCATTCTTCTTCAAGCCTATTATGGATGGTATGGATAAGCCTAAGACTGAACTTGCGTTTAGGATACCTGCTGCAAAGATTACCAAGAAGAATATGTACGATACTACCAACGAAGAGTTGTTCGGCTTGGATACTACTATAGATTGGAAGAACACAGATGACAACTCGTATGATGGTGAGAAGCTATTACTTTTAGTACACGATGAAAGCGGTAAGTGGATAAAGCCAAATAATATACTTAACAACTGGAGGGTTACTAAGACCTGTCTAAGATTGGGTAGTAAGATTATCGGTAAGTGTATGATGGGTTCTACATCCAACGCACTTGAAAAGGGTGGTGGTAACTTTAAGAAGTTGTACTACGACTCAGACGTAACGAAGAGGAATAGTAACGGTCAGACCAAGAGTGGTCTATATAACCTATTCATTCCTATGGAGTGGAATATGGAAGGTTTCATTGACAGGTATGGTATGCCTGTATTCAGAACTCCTGAGGAGCCTGTACTTGGAATAGACGGGGAGATGATACACCAAGGTGCTATTGACTATTGGGAAGGCGAGGTCGAGTCTTTGAAGAATGACTCTGACGCACTCAATGAATTTTATAGACAGTTCCCTAGGACTGAATCACACGCATTTAGGGATGAAAGTAAGGAATCTATATTCAATCTTACAAAGATATATCAGCAGGTGGACTACAACGATTCATTGATAATGGACCACCACGTAACTCGTGGATCACTAAGTTGGAAGAATGGAATCAAGGACACTGAGGTTATATTCTCACCAAACAACAAGGGAAGGTTCTACATTTCGTGGACACCTAACAAGCAACTTCAGAATAGGGTTATAACAAAGAACGGTCTTAAGCATCCGGGCAACGATGACATAGGAGCATTTGGATGTGATAGCTATGACATATCAGGTGTTGTTGGTGGAGGCGGTTCGAATGGTGCGCTACACGGTAAGACTATGTTTACTATGCAGGAAGCACCAAGCGACCAGTTCTTCCTGGAGTATATAGCTAGACCTCAGACTGCTGAGTTGTTCTTCGAGGATGTACTTATGGCTTGTGTATTTTATGGTATGCCAATACTTATTGAGAACAACAAGCCAAGGTTACTATACCACTTCAAGAACAGGGGGTACAGGAAGTTCTGTATGAACAGACCAGACAAACATTACACAAAGTTATCTAAGACAGAGAAGGAGTTGGGCGGGATACCAAACTCTAGTGAAGCTGTTAAGCAGGCTCACGCTTCTGCAATAGAGTCACATATAGAATCCAACATAGGATTATTGGAGAATGGTGATATGGGAGATATGCCTTTTGTTAGAACGTTAGAGGATTGGGCTAAGTTTGATATATCAAACAGAACAAAGTACGATGCCTCTATTAGTTCGGGATTAGCAATTATGGCAACGCAAAGGCATCTTTATCAGACTGAGAAAAAAGTTTCAAAAATAAAGATTAACTTTGCAAGGTATAGTAATAAAGGAAAATATAGCGAAATTATTAGATGAAAGACGTAAAGATAAATATATCATCCGCAGGGTTTCCAAGTCAATTTGTATCTGATTCTGAAAAGTCTACTGATGAATTTGGACTACAGATAGGTCAAGCTATTCAATACGAGTGGTTCAGAAGAGACGGAAGTAGCTGTAGGTATTATAATCGTTGGGGTGAATTCAACAGACTAAGATTATATGCACGAGGAGAGCAACCTACAGGTAAATATAAAAACGAATTAGCAGTAGATGGTGACTTGTCTTATCTAAATTTAGATTGGTCCATTGTTCCTATACTACCTAAGTTTGTAGATATTATTGTAAATGGAATGCAGGACCGTGAGTTTGAGCCTAAGGCTTACGCTCAGGATGCTATGTCTCAGTCTAGGAGAAGTAAGTATCAGCAGATGGTTGAGGGTCAGATGTTGGCAAAGCCAATGCTTGAGACTATACAGCAGAAGACTGGAGTGAACCCTTTTACAGTAAGTCCTGAGGAACTACCTAATAGTGACGAGGAGTTGAAACTTTATATGCAGCTTAACTATAAGCCTGCAATAGAGATTGCTGAAGAGGAAGCAATAAGTACTCTTTTCGAAAGCAACAAGTATGACGATATACGTAAGCAGATAGACTATGACTTAACGGTCTTGGGTATGTCAGTTGCAAAGCACGAATTCCAAGCAGGTGATGGAGTAAAGATTAATTATGTCGATCCTGCAAACATTGTTCACAGCTACACTGAGGACCCACACTTCAAGGATTGTTTCTATTGGGGAGAGATAAAGACTGTTCCTATTACTGAACTTGTAAAGATTGACACTTCACTAACTAATGAAGACTTAGAGGAGATATCACAATACTCTCAGAGTTGGTATGACTACTATAATACTGCTCAGTACTATCAGAATGATATATTCTACAAGGATACGGCAACACTAATGTACTTTAACTACAAGACTACTAAGAAGGTAGTATATAAAAGAAAGGTTAAGGACAATGGTAACGTCAGTATGATTGAGAAGGACGATACGTTTAACCCACCTGCTGAGATGCAGGAAGAAGGAAACTTCGAAAAGGTATCTAAGACTATTGATGTATGGTATGAGGGAGTTATGGTTATGGGTACTAACATAATCCTCAAGTGGGACTTGATGGAGAATATGGTTAGACCACAGTCTGCTACTCAGCACGCTATACCTAACTACGTAGCTGTAGCACCAAGAATGTACAAGGGTGTGATTGAATCACAGCTAAGAAGAATGATTCCATTCGCAGACCTTATACAAATTACACACCTCAAGTTGCAACAAGTTATTGCACGAGTTGTTCCAGACGGTGTATTCATTGATGCCGATGGACTTAACGAGGTAGACCTCGGTACGGGTAATGCATACAACCCTGAGGATGCTTTAAGACTTTACTTCCAAACTGGTTCCGTAATTGGTCGAAGCTATACCCAGGAGGGTGACTACAACCAAGGTAAAGTTCCTATTAAAGAACTACAGTCTTCTTCAGGATCAAGCAAGACACAGATGTTGTTGGCTAACTACAACCACTACTTAAACCAAATCAGAACTGTAACTGGTCTGAACGAGGCGAGAGATGGTAGTATGCCAGATCCTAATGCTTTAGTTGGTCTACAGAAGATGGCAGCACTAAACTCAAATGTAGCTACAAGACATATACTTGATGGTAGTCTTTATATATATAAGAGTTTAGCTGAGGCTATGACATATAGAATAGCTGATATATTACAGTACGCTGATTTCAAGGATGAGTTTATAAACCAAATTGGTAAGTACAACGTATCTATACTTAATGATATCAATGACCTATACATCTATGACTTTGGTATATTTATAGAGTTGTCACCAGATGAGGAGCAGAGACAAATGCTTGAGCAGAATATTCAGATGGCTTTATCCAAGGGTGACATAAACCTTGAGGATGCAATTGATATTCGAGAGTTGAAGAATATGAAACTTGCTAATCAATTACTAAAGCTTAAGAGAGTTTCTAAGCAGGACAGAGAAGAGAAGATGGCTATGCAACAGCAGGCAATGCAATCTCAACAACAGATTCAGTCTCAGCAGATGGCGGCACAGGTTGCACAGCAGAAGCTTCAGATGGAGACACAGGCTAAGATGCAGTTTAAGCAGGCTGATATAGCTTTCGAGATTGAGAAGATGAAGGCTGAGGCAGACTTGAAGTCTAGGTTGATGCAGCAAGAGTTTGACTTAAATATTCAGTTGAGAGCGATGGATGCTCAGGCACTACAAGGAAGAGAAGACCAAAGAGAAAAAGCAAAGTCAGATAGAATAAGTCAAGCTAACACTGAGCAGTCTAAAATGATTACGCAGCGTAAGAACAACCTACCACCTATATCATTTGAATCAAATGAAGATAGCTTGGATGGCTTTGATTTAGCTGAGTTCAACCCTAGATAGTGGTCGAAAACAGTAATATTTTTTGTTTAACTTTGTAAAAATTAAATTAAATACATATGGAATTCAAGGTAAAAGAAGTAAGTGGCGTTGAGGAGAAGTCGGTTCAACAGGTTGAACAAGAACTACTTGACAAGCACAAAGAAGAATTTGAAGGAACAACTTCAGAGGATACAGAGTCTAAAGAGACTGTGGATTTATCTGATAACATAGAAATAAATCAGCAAGAGGAATCTGTTGATGCTCCGTCCCCAGAGTTAAGTGAGGAAGACGTTCTTAAATTTATTGGTAATAGATACGGAAAAGAGATTACATCGCTTGATGAATTGAATCGAGTAAGGGAAGAGCAGGAACCTCTGCCTGAGGATGTCTCTAAGTATCTACAGTACAAAAAAGAAACAGGTCGTGGATTCGATGACTTTGCAAAGCTGCAAAAGAATTACGATGAAATGGACACTGATAAACTGCTAAGAGAATATCTTACTGCTACTGAGAAAGGCTTAGATGCCGAAGACATCGAGGACTTGATGGAGGATTATTCATACGATGAAGACCTTGATGACGAAAAAGATATCAGAAAGATTAAACTAGCAAAGAAAAAGACTATTGCAAAAGCCAAGGACTATTTTGTTCAGCAACAGGAAAAATACAAAGTCCCTCTTGAGTCGAGAAGGGATTCAGTTTCTGAAGATGAATTAAAAGAAGACGAGGAATATAAGCAGTATATAGCTAACGCTAAGACCATTCAAGAACAAAACGCTCGTAAGAGTGAGGTGTTTATGGAAAAGACGAATAGTGTATTCAATGAGTTCAAAGGTTTTGAGTTCAATATTGACGACAACAAAATCGTATTTTCACCGGGTGATGCTGAAGAGATCAAGAAGAGTCAATTAGACCCCAACAATTTTGTTTCAAAATTCTTGGATGAAGATGGGATGATGAAGGATGCTGAAGGTTACCACAGGTCACTAGCAATGGCAATGAACCCTGAGAAGTTTGCCAAGTTCTTTTACGAGCAAGGTAAATCGTCTGCTGCCGATGAGCAAATGAAGAAGTTAAAAAATATTAATATGACTACTCGTAATGCTCCAGAGGTATCAAGCACAACTTCAGGTGTTCAAATTAAATCTTTGAGTAATGACTCAGGTCGTGGCTTAAAGATAAAGAGTAGAAAAAAATAATTTTAAAAAACAAAAAAAATGTCAGTACAAAGTACACCAGGTTTTGACTTACAACCTAGCGCACAACGTGTGCCAATGAAGTCTAATTACATTACTAACTTCGATTTCTTGAACCAGTATCTTCCTGATACTTACGAGAAAGAATTCGAGCGTTACGGTAACCGCACAATCTCATCATTCTTGCGAATGGTTGGTGCAGAGATGCCATCTAACTCTGACCTTATCAAATGGGCAGAACAAGGTCGTCTACATACTAAGTACACAGGATGTACAACAACAACAGGTTCTGGAGATGATACTGCTACGTTTGCTATACCAGTAGCACAGGGTAACCCTGCGTTCACTGCAAACAATAGTATCGCTTTGCGAGTTGGGCAAACTATTATGCTTTCTCAGTCTAATGGAACAGCTTCATACAAAGCAATTATTACTGCTGTTGATTATGACGCTACTGCTCCTACTGCAACTGTTGCTTTCTACAACGCAGGTGGTACGGCAGCACACACTACAGCAAATTTGTTTGATCTTTTCATTTACGGTTCTGAGTTCAAGAAAGGAACAGCAGGAATGGAAAACTCTTTGGAGTCTGATGATTTCATCTTCGAGAACTCTCCAATCATCATCAAAGATAAGTATGCAGTATCAGGTTCTGATATGGCTCAAATCGGATGGGTTGAAGTAACTACTGAAAATGGAGCAAACGGATACCTTTGGTATTTGAAGTCTGAACACGAGACTCGTCTTCGTTTTGATGACTACTTGGAAACAGCAATGATTGAAGCAGTTCCTGCTGAAGTAGGTTCAGGTGCAGCAGCAGCTACTGGTGACGTTGGTAACAAAGGTTCAGAAGGTATCTTCTACGCTGTTGGTAACCGAGGAAACGTTTGGGCAGGTGCTAACCCAACTACTTTAGTTGAGTGGGACACAGTTATTTCACGACTTGATAAGCAAGGAGCAATTGAGGAGAACGTAGTATTTGTTGACCGAGATTTCTCTTTCGACATTGACGATATGTTAGCTGCTCAGAATTCTTATGGTACTGATGGTACTTCTTATGGTCTTTTTGACAATGAGAAAGATATGGCTTTGAACTTAGGATTCACAGGATTCCGTAGAGGATATGACTTCTACAAGTCTGATTGGAAATACTTGAACGATCCAACAATGCGTGGTGGTTTAACATCAGGTAAAGTAAGCGGACTTTTAGTTCCTGCAGGATCGACTTCAGTGTACGACCAAATTCTTGGTAAAAACGCTAAGCGACCATTCTTGCACGTACGTTACCGTGCTTCTGAAACTGAAGACAGACGATACAAGTCTTGGATTACAGGTTCAGCAGGTGGAGCAGAGACTTCAAGCTTAGATGCTATGGAGGTTCACTTCCTATCTGAAAGAGCAGTATGTACTTTAGGTGCAAACAACTTCTTCCTATTCCAAGCATAGGATGAATAATACTGGAGGGGTGTGCAATGCACTCCTCCTTTTTTTTAAATTCTAATTAAATTTTAATACAATGAAAAGTAAAACACAAAACAAGTTTGTAGCTAGAAGCTATAAACTAACAGCGGGAGTAGCACCACTTTCTTTTATGCTACCCGTAAGACATTCAAAAAGATTTTCCTTACTACACTTTGATGACAAGACAGGAGTCAATAGAGAACTTCGATATGCGAGAAACCAAAAGTCTTGCTTTGTAGACGAACAAGACAACAACGCTATACTAGAGCCTGTTGTTTTTGAAGATGGATTCCTACACGTACCAAAGGAAAACCCTATCCTTCAAGAATTCCTTAGTTACCATCCATTGAATGGTAGTAAGTTTGTTGAAGTAGACCAGGCTAAAGATGCTGAGGAACAGGTTCAAGACTTAATGATAGAGGCAGATGCAATGGTTGAAGCTAAGAGTCTTTCGCTAGAGCAGTTAGAGAACGTATGTAGAGTTTTGTTTGGTACTGATACATCAAGAGTTTCAACCGCAGAGTTGAAGAGAGATGTTTTAGTATTTGCTCGTAACAATCCTTCTGACTTCTTAGAAGTTGTAAATGACCCTGAGTTAAAGCACTTAGGAATTGTTCAAAGACTATTTGACCAAGAAATACTAAAGCTAAGAAAAAGTGGAAAGGAAGTTTGGTATAACACACCAAGTAATAAGACAAAGATGTTAAATGTACCGTTTGGTGCTGAGGCAATTGACTTAGTCGCTTCTTACCTTAAGAGTGATGACGGTCTTGATGCTTTGAAACATTTAGAAACATTGCTAGATTAAGTAACATATAGTTTAATTAGGGGACCTCTTCAGAAATGAAGGGGTCTTTTTTTTTCATTATCTTTGTAGAAAAGGATTACAGATGATAAATTCAGTTAGGCAAACAGTGATGTCAATTCTGAATAAGAATAATTACGGGTATATATCCCCATCAGATTTTAACTTATTTGCCAAGCAGGCTCAGTTAGATTTGTTTGAAGATTATTTTTATTCTTACAATTATCAGATAAATAAAGAGAATGGACGTAGTTCAGGTACTGGGTATGCTGATATTACAAAGGGACTAGAGGAGGTTATTGATACTTTCTCTGTGACACTTCCGTTGTTAAACTCAGCAGGGAATGAGTATTTCCTACCTTCATTGACTACTACAGCAAATGATTACTACTTAATAAACAAAATACTAATTCACAACGAAACAATAACAAACGGAACTACAGATGGCTTAAGTGGTACGAATACTATAGTTGATTCCACTAAGGACTTTGTTGCACTTGGTGTAAACGTTGGTGATGTTGTTGGTATTATTATAGGTGGTATAACAAAGAACTTTAATGTTCTTAGTGTATCTGCAACTGAGTTGGTTGTTAATACGAATACTATTACAGTTCAGCCGTTAGACTACTACGTATACAAAGGAGATAACATTAAGGAGGCAGAGAAGGTTTCTAATAGTAAGATAACTATGCTGAACAACTCTATACTCACAAAGCCTAACCTCACATACCCTGCATACACAATGGAGGCGTTGGTGGCACAGGCATATCCAAATACAGTCGTTGGTATCGGTCAATTAATATCTCAGTATATTAGATTTCCGTTTGTTCCTAAGTGGACATTTGTAACACTTACCAATGGAGAGCCTGTATTCGATCCATCTCAATCTGACTATCAGGATTTTGAGTTACCTAACGATGACGAAGTAAACTTGATATCAAAGATACTTCAGTACGCAGGTATGTCAATAAGAGAGGTTGCAGCAGTTCAGTTCGGACAGGCACAGGATCAAGTTAATACACAAGAAGAGAAATAATTATGAGTTATATAACACAATATCAATACTACGAAAACGGAGGCTTACAGCCTGAAGATAAGAATTGGGGTTCATACCAGTATGTTTCTCTTGAGGATATAGTGAACAACTATATGCTTATGTATACAGGAAACCACAGTCTTGTAAACAACGAGGAGAGATATAAAGTTTTATTCCACGCAAAGAGAGCGATTCAGGAGTTGAACTACGATGCATTCAAGGAAATAAAGATATTGGAACTTAGTGTGTGTGACACTCTGAGATACGTTCTACCTTCTGACTACGTGAATTGGGTAAGGATATCTATATATAGAGATGGCTTACTTATGCCACTTACTGAGAACATACAGACGAATTGGTCTTCGGCATACCTACAGGATAATGATTGCAGAATACTATTTGATGAGGATGGTAATGCACTTAAGCCTGAGTTCTCACAGCTTGATTTCGAAAGAATAAAGGGACAGAAGCAGACCATATACCTAAACCAAAACTCTGAGTACTACGGTAGAGCAGGGTGGTGTGTTGATGGTGCTTGGTACTTTGAGTATGGTATAGGAGCGAGATATGGTTTAAATACGGAGACAGCGAATGCTAACCCTACGTTTAAGATTAATCCAAAGGGAGGAGTTATAAACTTCAGTTCAGGTATGGCAGGTGAGTTATGTGTTCTTGAGTACGTATCAGACGGAATGGAGAATGGAGATGATAGCTTAGTTACTGTAAACAAAATGTTTGAAGAGTTTGTTTACGCATACATCGAGTTTGCAATACTAAACTCAAAGCTTGGTGTACAGGAGTATATCATAGCGAGAGCAAGAAAGCGCAAGGCAGCACTTCTTAGAAATGCAAAAATCAGAATTAGTAACATACATCCCGGAAGATTATTACAGAACTTAAGGGGTAGAGATAAGTGGTTGAAGTAGTATGGCAAATTTAACAAGGAATTTTACCCAAGGTAAGATGAACAAGATGGTCGATGAACGACTGATCCCTGATGGTCAGTACGTTGACGCATTGAATGTTCGTATGGGTTCTACCGAGGGAGCAGATATAGGTGTTATTGAAAACTCAAAGGGGAATGAGGTTCTCACTGCTATAGGGGTAGACGGCACAAAGATATCTCCTGACGCAAAGTGTATAGGCGCATTTGAAGACGGGGCATTAGAGACCATCTATTGGATGATTCACGACCCAAACTTTATTGACAGTAACACTGGGAAGTTAGACCTTATAGTTTCTTTTAATACCAACAGCAGTACAGTAACGTATCACGTTATTAGTAAGGATGATGGAGGTGGTGTGAACACCACACTAAACTTCAACGAGCAGTATTTATTTACAGGCGTAAACAAGGTTGAGGACTTGTTGTTCTTTACAGATGACTACAACCCACCAAGAAGAATTAACGTAAAAAAGAATTACCCTAACCCTAACGTAAGTGGTATTGATGGATTTGATTATAAGGACATCCTTGTAATTAAGCAACCACCATTGGCTGCACCGGGACTTGAGATGCAAAAGACAAGCACCGAGGAGACGTTCTTAGACGAGAGGTTTATTTGCTTCGGTTATAGATACCGATACGAGGACGAGCAGTACTCAGCTACATCACAGTTTACTGACCCTGCATTTACGCCTGATGCTTTTTTATATTCACCTGAAAGCTACTTGAACGAAGGTGTTGAAAATATATATGATACAGCGTTGGTTACATTCAACACGGGTGGACCATTGGTTGTTGGTATTGACTTATTATTTAAAGAGGCTAACAGCCCTGTAATAAAAATAATTGAGAAGCTTAACAAGACTAAGCAGGGATACGCAGACTATCAAGACGTAACATATACATTTACAAACAGTAAAATATTTACCATACTACCTGAGGCTGAGATACTTAGGCTGTATGACAACGTTCCATTACTATCAAAGGCTCAGACTACAATAGGCAACAGGCTTATGTACGGAAACTATGTAGAGGGGTATGACTTGATTGACAAGAACAATAGCCCTGTTAGGTTTGATTTTGTTGCTAGTGGATTAGAGGAGTCATTTGAGGTAGACTCTGTGGCTTCAACAAATGTGTCTACGGACTATCTTATAGGTGGTGCGCAAACTATCACAGGTTCAGCAGCACAGTATGACTTCTCAGGATTTAATTTGGTTGAGGGTTCATCAATAACAATTATTGTTGAATTTAATCATAATAGTTTTTCGGGATCTGCCACTCCAACTGAAACCAACGATGGATTTAGTCTTCAATATACATTCAACCTTGTTGAAGATTACGCTAGTGTTTATGAATGGGCGCAGAGTGCAATCACCACTTCTCAGGTGGGTACTTCATTACCTGGGGGTAACATTGAGCCTATACCTACTAGAGACCAAGGTACGACAATGACAGATTTATTCAATCAATTGTTCAAGGATGACTTAGATAATACATATTTTATTTATCAGAGTGGTATAACTGCAATACAGCAAGCGATTATACTAGAGTCTACAGTTGGTTCAGATGAGGTTACATTTAGATTCCCTGCGGTTCAATACGCAGACGATGTAAATACTCCTACTGTAATTGTTACAGAATACTTTGATATAGAGGTAGGTTCTGCTGACTACAGCAAGATAGGTTCAGGTCAAAGCCTTCATAGCAATAGAGGCTATGAGATAGGTATTATATATATGGATGAGTTTAACAGGGCTACCACAGCCTTGGTTAGTCAGTACAATACTGTACACTTTTCTTGTGCTGCATCAGATACAGCTAATAGTATACTTGTAAATATACCAACTACACAAGTTGCTCCTAAGTGGGCGAAGAACTATAAGTATGCAATAAAGCCTGACAGAGAGTCTTACGAGACTATATATAGTAATATATTTTTTACTGACCCTTCAGACCAGAATACTTACTTTTTATTGGAAGGAGAGAACTCACAGAAGATAACTAACGGTCAAAGGCTCATAGTTAAAAGAGATACAAGTGGTCCTGCTTCAAGTTGTGACTACGCTACTGTATTAGAGAAGGCATCTAAGAGTTCAGACTTTATAGCAGTACCATCTCCATTGGACCCTAATGTAAATTTACCTATACCATCGGGGGTGTATATGAAAATGAAAGCAAGTTCTTTTTCTGTTGACCAACCTGTTGATTCATTTATACCTGGTCCTTGTAAAACAATAGTTGAAAAAACTCAAGGTAATATTCCAATACTTGATTACAATGCAAACTTATATGGAGCAGACCCTGCAATACCAGGTTCTAACTATACCGATTATACTGTTCCTTCAGGTTCAAGAATAAGTATCGACCTAACAATTGAAAGAAAGGGTACTACTTTAACTCCTTGTGATAAAAGAATATATACACTTTCAAAAGACTTGACATCGTCTGCAAATTATACCAATCTTCAGACTTGGTTTGAGGGAGATAATGTAATAAATGTATTAAGCCAAGGTGATAACGATATAGGAGGCGGTGGTCCTGACTTCAGCTTTAACTATGTAGGAAATACTACTCCTACAACAATACCTGTAGACCCTGCAGGAGTTCAGATATCTGTTGGATTTTACAGAAATACTTCTACAAATCAACTACAGCTTTTAATTACAGGAATTCCTGCTTGTGGTGAAAATAAAAAGAAAAGGTCTACAATAACATACTGTATGCCTATAGTTAGAGCAGATAATATAATCGTATTTGAGAGTGAGCCTCTTGATGCAGCACCAGACATTTGGTATGAAAGTTCTAAGACATTTGGATTGGTTACCTCTGACGATATATGTGACGTATCAGTACTAAACCAAGACCCTAACGACTTGGTCTATGACTACACAGATATAAATGGTTTACCACAGCAGATAACGGTTCCTAGTAACCCTGCTCCGAGTGGTCCTCCAGTAACATTTGTTGCTGTTTGTAGTAGTGTAGTAAGAAGTGCAGCTACACCACCAACGAACCCTGCGAATGTAACTCTTACTTCTACGTCAATACCTTCAGGTACACATCTAGGAGATATACAGAATCAGATACTATCAACGGGACAGCCTGCGATTTGTGATACAGGGTTCTTTAACTGTTACTCCTTTGGTAACGGTGTTGAAAGCTATAAGATTAGAGATAGTATATTAGGCAAGGACTTTAACCTTGGGAATAGAGTTACGTCTACACAGGCTCAAGACTACAGAGAAGTTAGAAGATTCGCTGACATTACCTATAGTGGTGTATACAGCGATGAGTCGAACGTAAACAAACTAAATGAGTTCAATGGAGGTCTATTGAATTTTAAGCCCTTAGAGGAGTCCTTTGGTCCTATACAGATACTACACGGAAGAGAGAAGGATGTACTTACACTACAAGAAGATAAGATATCATACGTACTCACAGGTGCGAATATACTATCAGATGCAGGTGCAGGTAACCTATTACTGTCAGTGCCTGAAGTTTTAGGCAATCAGATAGCAAGAGTTGAAGAGTTTGGTATAAGCCATAACCCTGAAAGCTTTTCGTCTTATGGTGACGATAGATACTTTACAGACGCAAAGAGAGGTGTGGTATTAAAGTTAAGTGGGGCATCCTACAGTTCAGATAGACTAGAAGTTATATCCACTTTGGGTATGCGTACTTGGTTTAGAGACTTGTTCTTAGTACAATTTGAAACACAGAAGCTAGGTGGGTTCGATCCTTATATGAACGAGTATGTACTATCATCAAACCAAGACTTAGTACCAATGCCAAAGGCTTGTATAAACTGTGGCATATCTAGGCAACTTGAAATTACCTCTACTGAGATATTTGATGAGTGCTTCGAGATGGGTAGTGGAGTTGGTGACGTTGACATAACTTGGACTGTAGCTAAGATAACAGGTACGTTTGATGTGGACATCACTTACAACGGTGTAACTACAAGCATTACCAATCAAACTGCAAGTGGTTCGCAGACAATAAATAAAAATGTTATAAACGCCACTGAGATAAACGTTACAATAACACCAACTGATATAGTTGAAATTACATTGGAGGTTGAGTGTCCTGATGCTAAGGAGATAACTGTAATTGAAGTTATTGCCACAAGTGCAGATGACGCAACTCTTACATTCCATAGCGAGTACAGATATCAGGATGGCACTTTTATTTCACCGCTTACATCAAGCCCTGTTCAGTTTGCTACAGGAACAACAGACCCTGTAGTTACTAGATACAATTCCCTAACTGGAATTCAGGGTCAAGGCTCTGTTCCTCCAGATGGTTCTAATGTAGTGTTGGCATTTAACAAGTTTCAGTCAGATACTGCTAATTTTGACAATGCAAACAATTCATTTAGATACTTGAGAACAGCAACAAACTACCCGAATACCGCAAGTTCGGTTAGTGATTTGATTGCAGCATCGACTGGAATAACACCAAACTTATCGGGTCAACCAGACTATATCAAGGCAACATTCACTATGCCTCCGGGTAACGATGGTGACTACCTATACTTGATATGGGATTTGAGAAATCCATAAATAAAAATAATATATGAGCCAAGTAGATAAAAATACAGAGTACACACTAACATATGATTCGGGAGTTAAGGGATTCCCTTCATTCTATTCTTACGTTCCAGATTTTATGATAGGTATGAACAACTACTTTTATACCTTCAAGTCAGGAAATCTTTACAGGCATAATACCAATGATGTAAGAAATAACTTCTATGGTGATGACTACCCTTCAGTTTTGCAGTCTGTGTTTAACGCTCAACCGCTTGAGAATAAGCTATTTAAGACCATCAACTTAGAGGGTGATGACGCTTGGTCAGCTACTTTGACTAGCGATCAGCAGGACTCAGGGTTCGTTGATTCAACTTGGTTTGAAAAGAAGGAGGGTGCTTTCTTTGCGTTTGTTAGAAACTCAGGGGATGTACCTGCAGGCGTAGATGAGTATGCCCTTAGGTCACTGAATGGTTTAGGTACAAGTTCAGCTATAGGTGTCGTGGGTGGTGTAACTACTGTAGACTTTCCAACTACCCTGTACATAGGTAATATAATTAGTGTTGGTGATATGGTTTACTTTGGCAATCCTAATCCATTATTATTGGGTCAGGTAACAGAGGTCAATCAGAACTTGCCTGCAGGAATAAACAACATAGTTGTAGACAATACCATAACGGGGGCGCAGCCTGCACCTACTCAGACTGAGTATATGCTGTATATAAAGAACGCTGTATCAGAGTCTCACGGTATACTTGGACACTATGGTGTATTCACATTGACAAACAACAATACTGAGAAGGTAGAATTATTTGCCGCAGAGAGCGAAGTAATGAAATCTTTTCCTTAAATTTATTATCTTTGTTGTTAAATGATATTTGATATAAGACCACTGACCGAGGAAGACTACGAAACTCACTTAACGAAGTGGTGGAGTGATTGGGGATGGACAGCACCTGTAAAAGATTTTTTACCTGACAATGGTAAGGGTGGTATAATTGTTTTGGATGATGGTGAGCCTGTTTGTGCAGGATACTTATACATAACAAACTCTAAGGTTGCTTGGGTTGATTTTATTATATCAAATAAAGAATACAGAAAAAAACCACATAGAGGAAATGCTATTGGTTTATTAATAGAAACATTAACAAACTTGGCAAAGAAAAACGGTTCTAAGTTTTGTTACGCTCTAATAAAACATAAGAGTTTACAAGAGACGTATGAAAAATTAGGATATACACAAGGAGATTCTTATACAAGTGAAATGATAAAAGCTTTATAATATGGGAGCAATGACAACAATAGCAGCGGTAGGAGGTTTAGCTTCAACGGCTGTATCTACTGGAGTGTCTTTTACTCAGGCGGCAAAGCAGAGAAATCTAATGGAGCAAGCGGAGAGAGACGCTGACAAGGCAATGGCTGAGGCACGAGGAAAGCTTGAGATTAACTATGCCGAACAAATGGCAATCAAGAAGGAAGCATACGACTTGGAAAGAGAAGCTATGTTGGTTCAGGGTGCTATGGCTACACAGGCAGGAGTTGAGAGTGAAAGAGGAGCAGCAGCAACAGCAGGAAGAATTTACGCAGGACAACAGGCAGGACAAGCAAAGATAAGAGGTGCAATGGCTGACGAGATGACAAACATTGAGGCGGCAATACTTGAGGAAGAGTCAAGGCTTAGAGACTTGGGTGTAGGATTGGACTTAGAAGAGGTAGCAGGTGAGCAGTTAAAGGCAGCACAGGCACAAGAGGCGATGCAATCAGCTAAGGCTCAAGGTATTCAAGGTGTTACTAATTTAGTAGGTCAGGGAATAAGTATGGTTCCTCTATACCAACAAGACTTAGCGGCACAGCAAGCAGCGTTTGGAGAAGCAGCTAGACAAGGTGCTTTCGGAGATAAGACTGTAAACTATGCAGGAGCAGAGAGAAGTATTTCAGATATTCCTTTTGAGGCGATGAATAGAGGTCAGTTCAGAAGATTCAAGCGAGGCGCAGGTAAACCCGCATTACTAGGATTACAAAACAATCCTGTATACACGGATATATATAAGGGGTATATGCAAGGAACTATGCTTCCTAATCCGGCAGGTACAGCAGCAGCAACATCGCCACAAGTTAACACTCCAGTGCAAGCTATATCTCCATTATACAATTCTTTATCAGGAGTAGGTGGGTTAACTAATCCAGTTTTAAATACAAGCCCGATGACTGGTATCAATCCAGGGCAGATAGGAGTAAGTGGTATTGGTCTTGGAAATACTAGACGAGGAACAGCACTACCAGGTACAAATTTATCAGGCGTGGGTGGTGTAACTAACCCATTTAGTTACTTAGACCCATTGCAATTTTAATAAAGTAAATAATGGCAACAGCATATAAGTACGTAGAAAGAGAGGCTGAGAATCAAATCAACTGGGCAGAGGTTGGAAGCAACTTCAGCAATATGTTGAACGAGGAGGCTAGGGTCCGTGAAGATAAGAAGGCAGCTATAGATGAAGCTACAAGAGAGTATCAGAAGATAGTAGCCAATGTGCCTGTGGGTGAGAACGGTGAAGTAAACAAGGTGGCATTAGCATTTGCTGATGACCTTCAGCAACAGATGCTGATGCAAGAGACACTGTTAAAGTCAGGTCAGCTTAAGCCTTCTCAGTATACGCTTATGAGACAAAACTTAGTTGACGGAACGGATATAGGTTTTAGCTTATACGAAGAGTATCAGAAGGAGTTCTCTAATAAGATGGCTTTGAATAGCGATGATATTCCTTACGGAAAGCGTCTATCTAAGGTTACTCTTGAGATGATGGAAAACGTTGAGGGATTCTCAAACTTCACCGGAGCAAGACTTGTGATTGACTCAGCAACAGGAAACGTAGCTGCTGCAAAGATGATTAAGGACCCGAACAATCCAGATGGACCACTTATACCGGATTCAAATCCTGCAAACTTAATGTCTGTATCAAACTTAAGAAACAGAATTAGAACAACAGTAACAAACTTTGACGTTGTAGGTGCTGCTAAAAATTGGACTGATAGATTAGCGCCTGATGTTAGACAGGCTGTTACATCTATGGGTACAGCATATACATCAGGTACTATTGAAAAGGTATCAACGTTTGTACGAAAGGCAGGCGGACTAGATGGTCTAACGGATGAGCAGATAGCTAAGAAGGCTGAGGAGTTAGGCGTTAGTGTTGATGACCTTAAGTCTATTAGTTTATTTGAAGAGGCAAGCGACAAGTGGGCAAAGAGCCAATTACAGGGTGGTACTTACAATGGTGCTTCTGTACTTTTGGATTTTAATAAAACCACTATGGACGGTGAGGTATATACCACTACATATAACCCTGACGATTTATTGGATGAGAACGGAAAGAGAAAGCAGAATATTCTTTTTGCAAAGACAGAGAACGGTAGAGTTGTATACGAATTGACTGAAGAGCAGGAAGCAAATGCAGAGAGAGCGTTAAAGACTCAGGCTCGTATGATGCTTAAGGAAGAGGGAACTGTTCAAGTACAACGTATGAAATCATCTCCAGATGTTTCTAAACAAAAATATTACAAAGCAGAAAGAGGATTAAAGAAACAAGGAAAGGCACTTGCTAACACAATTTTAAATGTGTACCAAGGAACTGAGGATGAGGCACAAACATCATTAGACCAATTGGTAGGAGGTAACGAAAATATAATTGATGCTACTAGAACTAATGAAGGGGTAACGATTATATACAAAGGGAAAGATGGTCAACCCGGTGAACAACGAGAAATTGAATTTGGTAATAAAACTGCTGAAGAATTTGTTATTTCTATATATGAGGATTTTGGTAGAGGAGATAAGACATTCGATGATCAAACCTTCAAAGATGCAGTGATAGGAGCAGAGATTAGAGAAGATAAGGGTAAATCAGAACTTGATAGGGATATAAGTTCATTTGTCACTCAACCTGTAAAAGTCAATCCAATTGATGAAGCTATGAATTATATAGATAATTTAACTTACGAAAGCAAAAATATAGAGACTATTAATGATGCTGTTTATGAAGTGAATTCATTCGTAAATAAGATTCCTAATTTGGCAGGAATCCAAGTTGAAATTGATTATGGTAAAATAAATATTTTAGATGGTAATGATGTAATAGGAACTTTCTTAACTACTACTAAAGGTTTAGGACAAGCAATTGATGCACTTAAAAACTATGCAAAGTCACCTGAGAAATTAACAGAGAATGCTGTGAAAATAATCAATACTAAAAGCAAAGGAACAGCAGGAACAGGTAAGAATAAACCAAATGTAGGATAATATGAATGAAGAAATTTTAAAAAATATTTGGGACATATTGTCTTCCGAAGGAGCAACTGAAAGTGATTTTGAAACTTGGAAAGTTAATTTTGCAGGAAACTCAGAAATTCAAGCCAATGTCCATACCTATCTAACAGAAGGTGATTACACTGAAAGTGATTTTGACACTTGGTCTACTAACGTAGGTTTAAAAAAAAAAGAGCCGACAGCACAGGAGCAGATGTCAGAAGCAATGGCTCCGAAGCAAGGTGGGTTGGACTTCGTATCGGAAGATTCTTCTTTGGATTTGTCTACGCAGCAAGGAAGAGATGAGGCATATAAAGAATCTCAAGACTTTGAAGTATCACAAGAAGAAAAGATTAAAGATGAGTTGAGCGTATACACATACGCAGGTAGACCAGATGCAAAGTACAAGAAGCAGCCTGACGGTTCATACCTAATAAACCTTGGGGATAAAACTCAAAACAAATACATACCACTTGATGATCCTGACGGCACAAGAACTGCCGAGTTAAATAGAGCAGCTACTCCTGCATATCAGGTTCCAGTAAGTGTATATGGTGAATACAAAAAAATACCAACTGCAATTGAACAGCAAGAAGCATTAACAAAAGCTGAAGCAAACAAAGAACTAACAAGGCTACTAAATAGCTTTAAGTCAGACCAATATATAAAACCTGATTATGTAGTTGGTGAGGAACTTACCTTGATGGAAAAGCTTAAGGCAGTCAAACCAATGGTTGATGTTACTGATGAAGCTACAATAAAAAGATTAGACAAACTCATAAAGGGATATGACACTGAGTCAAAAGAATACAAGGATATTCAGAGAAGAAAGAAGTCTGTATCTAAGATTAAGTCAGATATTGATGAAAGCTTTAAGCAGAATCAATATGAGTCTGAATTTGTACCAAAGTTTCGTAAACAACTTAAGTCTTTAGGTGGACCTGAATCAGAAATATTTCAGGTTGAAGAAGCAGAAGCAGGGTTTGACTACGTTAAAGTAAAAAATAAACTTACAGGCGAAACGAAGACATTTGACTTAAGTACAGCATATGGTGCAGGAAATAAAACTGAAGCCAATTTGCTAAAGTCATTTATTGAACTTAGTATAAAGGGATACGACAGAGACTTAGCAAGAAAAAAGTATGAAGACTTAGCTAAAAGACAGTTTGCTAGTCCAGAGTTTATGAGTGACGTTCAGGCTTTTGAAAAGAGAGCAGGTATGGGAACTACTCTTTCTGCATTTGATGATATTTTAGGATATGTATTTGGAGAGACTGAAAATGAAAAAACTGAAGATAAATTAAAAGAAATAATAAACACTATTCCTCTCGACTATAATTTTCCAAACGCCAGTCCTGAGGAAAGAGATGCTTTAATCGAGGCAAGGAAAGAATGGTTAGAAAATAGTGAGGAGTTTGATGAGATAGTAATGTCAGATAACAATCTTCTACCTGCATACTACGAAAAAGAAAATAGATTTAGAAAGTCAAAAGAGGTTGAGGAGAGAAGAAAATTAAAAGAATCTTTAGAAGAAAAGAAAACTTTATTAAGTAAAGATAAAAGAGAAACAGAGATAAGCATTGCGTTAGGTAGACAGCCTCAGGCACTACAGTTTGAGACTATCCTTGGACCTATGTCAAATGAGCAGAAATTAAACTACATTGACAATCAATTATCAAACACAAATCAAAAACTAGCAAATAATAAATACCAATTAGAAAATATAGAGTCAAACTTATACAGAGCGCAAGGAGCAAGCTATTTATTAGAGGAGGACAGAGGTAGCCTTGGAACTGGAGTTGCTAAGAAATTTGTTGGAGGATCAGCTTCTGTAATTGGTTTTCTTAGAGGAGATACCGAGAAAGATATATACGGACAGACATACGCAGAAAGAGCAATGGAAGAACTTATTCCAGGAGTTACAACTCAGGAGTATTTCTCAAGCGAAAATAGAAATATATTTACTCAGGCAGTATATGGTATTACTGAAAGTGTTGGTGCTATGGCTACAGGTAGTGTTCTAACTGCAGGTGTACCAATCGCTACAATACCAATGGGGAGACTTGGTAAGTTTGTTATTGATGGAGGTTTATTAGGATTGTTTGCACAGTCTTTCTCTCAGAATAAAGCTTTAATGGATAACCCTGAGTTTGATGATGTACCTGAGTATGAGAAAATAATTATGTCTACTATCTATGGACTAGGTGTGGGTGCATTAGAGAAAGTTGGATTAGGTAAAGCAATGTTAGCAAAACCTGCCGGACAAAAGTTAGTTTCAAAAGTTCTTAATAAATCATTTAAAGATATACCTGAAGGGGCAAGTGCAAAAGTTATTGCAGATATTGTACAAAGAAATGCTAAGGAAACTGTTGCTGAGAGAGGACTTAACGTTTTAACCGCAAGTGGTTTCGAGGCAAGTACAGAAATGGCACAGGCAGGTCTGATGGATATTGGTCTTAAGAAAGTATACAATGGTATAAAGGGAAAAGAGTATTTCAAGACACCACAAACAATTGGAGAAGCTGCATTGGAGATTTTGGAGAACGGAGTAGTAGGTGCAGTAGGCGGTGGAATGATGCAAGTCGGAGCGCAAGCAACTAGAGCAACAATAAAGGGATTCAATAAAAATAGTGGTCTTAACGAGACTGACTTTGATATGATGCGAAGTTTAGCTACTAGGAAGCGAAACTACGAGTTATATAAAACACAATTAGATACTCAAGTTGCACTGGGTAAGATGACTCAGGATCAAGCACAAAAAAGTCTTGATGGATTAGAGTATTCATTAGGAGTATTTAATCAGATACCTGAAAACTTAAATACGAGTGATGCCAAAGAAGCTTTCAACTTAATAGTAGAGAAGAGAAACTTGGAGTCTAAGGTTGAGGGCAAGGAGCCTAACTTAGTCGTTAAGGAGAAGGAACGTATCAAAGAGATAGACAACGAACTAACTGAGTTAGGTAAGAAAGAAGTTGTAGCTGAAGAAGTTTTAGCTGAGGAGGTTGCTGAACCAACTGTAGCTGAACCAACTGTAGCTGAACCAACTGTAGCTGAGGATACATATGCAGAGTTAGATGAAGAGGCTAAGTCAGAGTTAAAAACCAAAGCAGTAGATGCAATGAAGGCTGAGACTGGAGAGACAGAGTTTACTCCAGAATCTATAGATGAAAGAGCAGCTAAAATATTTGAACAGGAAGTATCAGAACTAGATAGCGAACTAGGAGATGATGTTAGATTTAGAGTAGAAGAGGAAGGCGAAAGTCTTGTTGAATCAGAAGAGTCTGACGTTGATGCCATTGTAGAAGAGATGAACGCTATGCCTAAAGCGGAATTATCTTTTAAAGTACCTGAGGGTGGTACTACAGTAGAAGTTAATCCTATCGAGGATAGTAATTCAACAGAAGAATTTACTGAGGAAGACGCTAAAGAAATGGGATTTGAAAGTAAGTCTGAAATGCTTAAGGCTATTGAGGAATTCGATGAAATACCAATGGGTACTGTGGTGTCTGATATAGCAGCAGGTGGAAAGGTAAAGGATTCAAGAGGAAACGATATGTCTGCTAAGGGAGGCATAATGTTCAATGCGATAGCTAAAGTAAAAGCAGCTTGGGCAGGTGTTAAGAAATCAGTTTCAGAAACTCAAGTTAAAAATGCATTAGAAATATACGAAGGAAATAAAGAACTATTTGACAGGCTATGGAAGGAAGGTAAACTCCCTGATGGTCACATACCAATGGCTGTAATACGTATGGCTAATTCAGCAATACATTCTAATGAAATATTATTTAGATATCTATCCCCTGAGATAAAGGCGCAGCCAATGAAGAATCAACAGGCAGCACTAAACGTACTTGTAGATGAATTAAATAATAAAAAAGGAGAGAATAACAAGGCGATTTTAAACTTTATATCTAAAAATAAAATTAAAAACTTAGGCGAGTTGTACGATGCAATAGTCAAAGATGCAAAGAAAAGAGCAAAGGGTGATATCAAGAATACATTAACCTTAGATGAAAGAAAGGTTTTAGCTGAAACAATATCTATTAAAGAAGGGAAAAAAGATACCATTCCAAGAACAAAAGACGGTAAGGTTTCAAATAAAATATTAAATGCATTGTACGAGGGTGTTGATGATACAACGGCTGATGTATTTATGTTTAAAAATATATACAAGGCAATCGGTGAACCTTCTATGATGAAGACCAATAAGGGTGACGTAGTATCTATAGTTGGTATTGACGTAAAAAATCCAGGTGTCATAGACATTGACCACGGCAACTACGGAACAGGTCCAAGGGGTAGACTCATTGCACTGATAAGTAATCCTCAGAATGGAATAGATTTATTTCCTGAGTGGGCTGCAAAATCAAACAGGATTTTTAAAGAATCTAAAACCGGAAGGACACCTTCAGAAAAAGTTGTAAAGGGTCAAACAATGGGGACCGTTCCTAGCGACAAAGCATTTCAGGGTGCTGCTCCAACTTCAAAGATTACAGACCTTAAGATACTAATAGGTAAATTAAAGTTTGCATTCCCAGGGGTTACTGTCGTTACTACCAAACAAGAGTTTGACGAAATGCTAAAGCAGCCAGGTGTTAGAACTAAAATAACAAAGGGCAAGACAATACTTGGTATAACTGCAGATGGAAGAATATTCTTAAATCCCGAGAGTTCATCACTAGCTACACCTATACACGAGTTTGCTCATATATGGGTAGACTTCCTTAGATCAAAAGCAAGTGGACAAGAGGGGACTGACTTATTTAAAAAGGGTACAGAATTAGTTGAGGGTACAGATGCACTCAACAAGGCTATTGAAAAATACGGTGATAACGCACTAGCCAGAGAAGAGGCGTTGGTGGAGTTAATCGCAAGTAAGGGTGAGACAATTATAAATGCATCTAAAAAGTCTGACTTTATTGAGTGGCTTAATGGTGTGTTTAAGTACATCAAAGAAAAGTTTGTGTCTTCTGAAAAGTTATTTGCCAAGGAAGAAATAAAGAAAGTTAATAAGTTAAAAAATGATAAAAAGATAACATCAAAGGAGGCTGATAGAAGAATAAGAAAAATAAAAAAATCTGTAAGGGAAGGAATCCAATCTATGTCCCTCGAAGATTTTATCAATACCGGTCTTGCTGATTTATTTCAAGGTAAAGAGGTAAGTAAAAAGTTTGATGCAGCAAAAGAATCAAGGGGTGCTATGCCTAGATTTGAACTTGGAGATGACGTAGTTAAGTTTATAAAAGACGCAAGGGGTCAAGGTAAATCTGAAGCTGCAATTAAAACTGTACTAAGAAGACGAGGTGTTGATGCTGAGGTTATATCTGATTCATTTGCAAAGTCTAAAGGAGAAGCTGAAGTAGAATCAAAGGTGAGCGAGGAGTTTGCTAAAGGATTCGATAGGGTAATGAAGGAGATAGATGGTGTAATAGAAAAAATAAAAGCCAGAAATGCTAAGGAAGATACCAACCCTAATACCATACTTAAAGGTGCGCTTGAGTATCTAAAGGGTACTAAACTTTATGAGCAGTCTACTGACGTTCAAAGAGAAAAGATGGTGCGTGACCTAAGGTCAAAGCTTGGTATAAAAGAAAAGAAGTCTCCGACACCAAAGGCAGCTATTAAAAAAGCAGAAAAAGAACTAGGCTTAAAACTAGACAATCCATCTAAGATTACTTTAACTCAAAAGCAAGCTATAGCTGCTCAGATAAAAGCATTGAACAGAGGTGCTAAGGATGCTGTCAAAGCATTTAGGTTAGCTTCTAAGATGTTGTCAGAGCAGATGGACGAACTTGTAAAGTCAGGTAAGATAACAACTAAGCAGAGTGTTGCTATAATAAAAAAGTTCTCAAATGTAAATATGCTTAAGGACTCTTCCATTGATAGTTTTGTAGATTATATGTCAAGGGTGTTTAAGGATGCTGAGTACGCAGAGAAGGTTAAAAACGCAAACAAAAAACGTAAGAATGCACTCAAAAATATTAAACGAAAAATAGGTGTTGCTGCTTCAGTAAAGTCACAATTGAATAGAATATTTTCTATTAATGCTAATATTATTCCTGAGTCTGCATTTAATAAGTATATAGATTTACTAAATGATTTTGGATCAAGAGAAAAAGTAATCACACCATCAGACAAAAGGATAGTAGAGAAGAAGGCAAATGAAGTACTTGAACTTATAGACCAAGAACTATCAAGTGTTCCTGAACTTAAACAAAAATTATCTGATTTTGATGACAAAGTATTCAACGAAGAAACAGGGGAAATTGATTACGCCAAGACCCTTGACAAGATGCTTAGTGAGGATATAATAAGTCTAAGTGATAAGGAGATAATGAAGAAGTATAAGTCTGAAATACTTCCTAAAAAAGAAAAGGTAAAAAAGACTGAGCAGGAGGTTGAACAAGAAAGACAAGATGTTATATCTAGTATTGAGGATACAAAAATATCTATATCAAAAATCAATATGCTACCTAGTAAGAACGAGAGAAATTTAGCTAGAAGGTTTCGTGATTTAATTAAAAACAGAGAAGCATTGGAGTCCTTGTCACTTAATGATTTAAAACAAATAGAAAAGTTAATAGACAATATAGAGAATGGATACCTACCACACCTGGTCTTTACTATGAGTAATAAGATGAGTGGTAATATTGATGGTCAAGTACTTGAAAGTTCAATAACAAAGGGTAAGATACTAAGCGTTGAGAAGATATACTCAGGGCTGAAGACTTTAGTTAAAGGGTCCAAGGAGAAGGATGTAATAAGAAGAGGTCTAAATTATTACATAGATAATACACTAGGTGATTTTAAAACAAAGAATGTATTTAACTCCCTATTCAAGAATACTGCTCAAGCAGTAGAGAATTTTCAATCTGCATTCAAACAAGCTACTGATCCTGTAAACATAGCAAGAGAGAAAGTTTATAAGTCATTTAAAAAGGATGGTGACAAATTTGCTATGTCCTCATTCAAGCAGATGGTATACTTGATACAGCTTGAATACAACACCAATATTGGAAACCCGGAGACAAAAGTTCAAGCTTCTGAGTTTCTAAAGAAGACAATTAAAAATATATATAAACTATCAGATTTTAATTATTCTAAAAAAGATGGTGACGCATTAGAGGATATTCTTGACAAGTATACAGATAAGGAAACAGGAGAGATTGATGCTGACAAGCTATACGAAAGTTTTAACTCAGCAGAGAGAGCGTCAATAAAAGCAATACAAGAGCAGAACTCTAAACTTGGAGAGACGGCATACTATACCGCAGCAGTTATTAGAGGGGAAAGTATAACGCCTAGAAATAATTATGTTCACTTAAAAGTAATCTCAACAGATAAAGGTAAGAATAGTGATGAATTACAGAAATTTTCTGACTCACTTAAGCCTTCAACAAAAGCCAAGTCACTAATAAAAAGAGAGGGGACCTCTTCAATTATAGACTTTGATGTTTACTCTTCTTTTGAAAAAGGAGCAAAGGGAGTATTGATTGACTATCATCTTACCGGACCTGTTAAGCAAGCTAGAACTGCACTTGCTAAAGTAGAAAAAGATTTAATAGGTGATAACCTTAGACCAGAGGAAAAGGACATAGCACTATACGAGGCTCTTGAAAAAGCATATGAAAAAGTACTAGAATCAGTCCTTGAAAATTCATACACCGAATCCAGTATTGCTAATGATATATATAATTTTATTCGTAGACAGGGATATCGTAACATACTAGCAAGACCTAGCAGGGCTGCAAAAGAATTCATATCTAACCTTGCTGCAGTACTTCCTGAACGTCAAGCCTTTACGAATGGATTGAACGTTGGAACACGAAACAACCGTGGAAGAAAGTTTTTCTTAAGTGATGAGGCTCCAAAGATTATGAGTGTCTTGAAAAGTTTACAACAAAGCCGTCTGTATCCTACAGACAAAACTTCTTCTAAATTTATTGATAGAGGATTCCAATCACCAAAGGGAAAGGGTGTTAGGATGAAGAAGTCTAATGCTTCAAGATTAGTTAATAAGTATTGGAACTATACAGTCAATCCTGCTTATAATACCGTAGGTGCTATATCAGATTCTCTGCTTTCGACTCCAGATTTAATTATTATGAAGCGACTTTGGTTTGGTAAGTTCTCTAGCGAGTTTAAGGAGTTGACAGGTATTGAACCAGACCTTGATATGATTGAGCAAGAAAACGAAGCATACCTTGAAAAATACTCTGATGCTTTGGATAAGGCAACGGCTTCCGCAGACAGAGTAACAATTAGACAAGGAGCAACATCTAATCCATTCCTTGGCACTCAACGAAGTATAAAACAAAAAGATCAAAGCGCGTTTGTTCAATTCGCAAAGGACTTTAATATGTTTATGCAGACCTTCTTGAATTATGAATTTGCTGCTGCAAGAGAAGCACTTTATTTTGCTATCGGAAGGGGAGACCTTAGTAGGTCTAAGGGTGTTGCTATTATGGCAAGTCTATCTGCACGTATGTTGTTATACAGTGTAATAGGAGATGTTATGTCGAGTGTTATATCTTCTCTAGGATTTACAGATGACGATGAAGATGATAGAAATTTAGCACAAATTGTAGGTCAAGGAGTCGGAGAGACTTTTGTCTCACTTGTTTTAAATAGAAACTTTGGTAACATAACTAAGAGTATTAGTAACTATTTGATTGATAGTGTTAACGAAGAGTACTTTGATTTCTTGAGGGAAGGAGAGTTTGATGCATTTAAACACTCATTTGGATACTCAGTAATACCAAGAGATACATCATATGGTAAAAATCCTACTTGGGAAATGACAAAGAATTTGTTTGGTCCACTTGGTCCTGCAATTAAGACCTTTGATTTCGCATATCAAAAACTCTCTGAAGATGAAGCTAAAAAGCCTGAAACTCAAGATAGAAGATTCAGAGAAAAGTTTATAAGACTTCCACTAGAAGCAGCAGGAACGTTAGGGTTTATACCTTTCTACGGAGACATAAGAAAATATGTATTAGATGAGGTTGTTTATCCTGACTTGAGAGACGGTAAAAGTTCAAGTCCAGACCCTGTTAGAGAGTTTAGAAAAGAACTACTTGAGGGTACAGGATACACCAGTGAAACTAAACTGAAGAAGGAAGATCCTGCTGCCTGGAGAAAGACGTTTGGTAAAGCCAAGAACATAATAAAGATGAAAAAATTAAAACGAGAAGCAGCTAAAGAGAAACGAAAAGCAGCTAGAGAGGAAAGAAAAAACAAGTAAGCTATGCCGTTCAAGAAGATAGGGAGAAATAAAAACATCAGTCCAAGTGGTAAGGTCTTCACCGATAAACAGGTGAAGCTTTACTACGCCACTGATGGATTCAAGAAGTCAAAGCTTCATAAGTTAAACAGAAGGAAGAAGAGAAAGTAAATCAACGCCATCGTTTACGTTGAGGTATCCAACAACCTTTGGAACTCTATGCCTCCGGCTGAAGTCTGTCTGCTTAGGCAGGTCCCTTGTGGACCACTCGATGTCACACTCATTCAAATAAAAACCCCACACCCCCTCAGGTGTAGAGTTTATATATACCGCAGTAGTACCTAATTCTTTTGAACGCTTGATTAATGAATCGTACTTAGACTTCTCTATCAACAACTCATCGTAGTGCTTGCGCCTGCACTTTAATTCAATATCTATATTATACTTCTCCGATGTGCAATCGTATCTACTCGTGGATGATTCTGAATTAGCTAGGTCATCTATATAGAACTCCTTAACGAATTCATATAGCTGCTTTTCAGATGCAAATTGCGAGTAGTTATACTTCATCATCTATGGATTCAGATATTTCTTTTAGTATGGATTCAAGGATAGCTATTTCTTTTGCCAGGTCCTCGAACTCCCTATCAACAAGAGCCTCGTATATGTTATTAGAGCAGTCGTTTATCCTATCCATCAAGTAATTTATATGATTGATCCTGTCTATATCAAATACCGAGAAGTCCTGTGCCATTACATCATTTTTTAGGGTCTATAGTTTGTATCAATAAAGTTCCTAATGAATCATCAACCGTCTTTATAGCTGAGTATATCTTTCGAGACACAACTCTGACAGCAGTACGCTCTGACTTTGTGGAGTCCGATCCTAAGTTGCAATACATATTGCAGTCCATCCTCAACAACTCATCAGACTTTCGCTTGTTAGACCAAGTCTTGTATGATAACACCTTGTCAATATCAGTAGTCGTATATACCATTGTACAAATTATTTATTTTATTTAAAACTTTTTCTTCAGTTCCGTTCTTTGTTCGCTGCTTAATAACAGTGTATATTTTATTTAGACGCTCCTCTTGTTCTATCTTCTTTTGAGTCTGTTCTTGAATAACTTTAAGTGATTCTTTTACAGAATGTAGTTCAAGTTGAAGTCTGTCTGTTTCCGAATTTAGTTTTTTATTTTCAATTCTCAAAGTAAAAGCTTCTTTTTTTATTTCTTCATACGACATATCAAGAACATAATCATAATCATCTGTGTATCTTTTGCTTATCAGTGCGAAGGTTTCTCTGAATGTTTTGTCTGATTTTAAGAACCCATCAAAGTTTTTCCAGTAGTGTAGTACGGTTGCGTGGTTCTTGCATATTGACCTGCCAATGTCTGAGCATCCGAACCCATCCTTCCTGAGTACCTCAGAGTATATGTATCTTGCGTTTATGGTATTGCGTTTCCTGTTCTTATCATTCTTTACGTCAACGAATAGTGTTGATTTAATTATAGCCTGAAGCCTATCAATCTTGCCCTGCTTTAGGTTTAACATTTCTATTTGATTCATAATAATTTATTGTTTGATTTTTTTTAATGTAGTCTAAGTACTCATCCATTTCTATTTCGTACACATCGACCAATGATGGCATTTCATTCTCCTGCTTAACGTATTCAACCACAAAGAATATAGGCTTCTCATTCTTTATCACACCTGATATCTCCTGACTCCATCCCTCTGAGTATGGTAGATCATCCAGTATCGTAACGGTGCTACCTATAATAGTAGAGGCATCTTCAATGGAATACTCTGACATCCTATCAAAGAACCAGTCTTCGATATCACACTTTGTCTCAGCCTCTAAATACTTCAGTTCTAAATCCATATCCTTCTAATTCTTTTAGTCTATACTCCTGTAACTTTGACACCCTACCCTTTGGTGTCTTGACTTCGCTAAATATAACCCCTGCGTTTGGTGGTATCGCTAGTATGTCCGGTATACCATTCTTGTTGGTCTTCACTAGCTTGAGTACGTAGTACCCCTCATCCTCCAGTTGCTTTATCCTCTTGGATTGTATCTGTTGCTCGGTCATTCTATTACAAATTTAATGTTTTAAAGTTAATAAATCCTTCTTGAAGTGACTAACAGTATAGTCCTTCTTTTTACTTACCGCTTTGTATATGTCCTTCTCTATACCACCCTTTGAGAATATCCAATACACATCAGACTCTAATCGTTCCTTGGTTGTCATCCTGTCCCTGCTCTGCCAATAGCTTGTGGCACTGAAGTCAATGTTGTAGTATACCAATGCCTTGGCTTGCTTAAGGGATATACCCTCCCTGCCCGATACAATCTGAAGGGCAATGGTCTTGTCTGTGTTCTCGAACTCCTCAAGTTCTGTGCATAGCTGATTGCCATATATCTCCTTAAGTGCGTTCAACTCCTCCTTGAACTTATAGAAGATACCAATCTTCTGTAGGCAAAAGTTGTCGTATATATACTCAGCCTTTGAGGTATCAATGATGGTTGATTTTCCAGACTCAAACTTCACAGTGCCGGAGTAGAGTTGGTGCAGCTTCATCATAAGCTTTACAGGTGTGTCGGCAAGTATCACCTCGTCCTTACCCTCTATCACCAAGTCCTTCTTAAGCTTTGACGTTAGCTTGTAGGTCATTGGGTCCATATCAACCTCAAGGATATGCTCCTTGGTATCTACCTTGAACCCTGCCTCCTTCTGTGAGAATGATATTATGTATGGCTTCATATCTTCAACGATAGACTTGAGACCATCGTGGTAGTCATTGATGAACAGACCGTTTATCTTTCTCTGCTTCACGTTGACATACCTCTTGGCAAACTTGTAGAAGTTTATACACTCGTTGAACGGATTGTTCTGTATGCCATACACCTGGTGGTACATCTGACTGTACGACTCAGGTGTTGGTGTACCCGACAGCAGTATCACGTATGGGTTGTACTTAGATACTATATCCCTTACCTGCTTCGCCCTCTTGCTTGGCTTGGGGAATGCACCCATACTGTGAGCCTCATCAAGAATCAACACATCAAAGCTGAAGTCTTCAACCTTGTGAAGTGACTCGTAGTTTATTACCTGTATATCAAACTCAGGATTCAACAGGTCGTAGTCCTTCTCTATGCTACTGATAGCCTTCTTCTTTGTTACAAACAATACCCTGCTGCTCTTCATAATACTCGCTATGCCCAGGCTAGTCAGCGTCTTGCCTGTCCTAACCTCCATAGTCAAGTATAGGAATCCGTGCTTCAATAGTATCTCTGATCCACTTGATATTATTTTGTTCTGATAATCTCTGAACTTTATTTTACTTGGATTCTCCATTCTGTTTTTATAATATTTAAGACTTTCGACTATTCTTTTTTCAGCCACAACATCTACAGGGAATACCCTCTTTTGCAACGTGACTGCCTTCTTACCCCTCCCAACTTTTATAGGATGGGTCTTTGTCATTACACCATATGATACCTTGCACCTATCGTACATCTGCTCGTCAGAGTAACCACTGTGTCTCTCGATTATTGAGTCGGGTTTTCCTCTATGTATCTTTGTAATGCTGCACATTTATCTAAGTCTTTCTTTAATTTAAAGTATTCAATTAAGTTATTGATGTCCCTCATACTTGGGAACCTCTTCGTTGGTACGTGAGCAAAGTATGGCTCCTCGCTGATTAGAATATCACCCCAGTCTTCACCGAGTATTATAACCCTAAAGGAGTTCTCCATTGCTATGTCTGTGTTATCTTTCATATGGTAAGTTGTTTTGCTTTTTCACGTGACTTAATTATAATCCATCTACCTGTAGAGTCTCTTCCCTCAACAGGAATTTGACCAGAAATAAAATTACCGTATGTAATCAACCATCTGTAAAACCTCGTTCTACTAATAGTCATCTTAGCCTTTGGTGCGTAGTCTGGGTACTCGGATATAAACTCAAAGTATAAATCTTGCATAACCATTCTCGTGTCGAAGAATATCTTATCATTCTTTTGGTGTCCACTAACCAAACCACACCACTCAATAAACTCGTGAGATGTGTCTGAAGCCAACTGTCTAACCTCAAGGTTAACGAACTTACTCTTAACAAGTCCTGTGTTTAGATAATCCTGCAAGCAGTATGTCATATAGTTATCAAACAAGCACCACTCATCGTCATCCCACTCAGCAAAGAAGTGTTTCTTGAACTCATCCAATGGAGTAAAGTTCTTACTGTAGTATTGGTGTAACTCAATCTCCCACTTTCTACGAGCGAATGAATTACCTGTACCCTTTATTGCGTAGTTGGTAGTAATAGCAATCTTAGGTGACTTACTGAATGGTATCTTAATAGCATCCTTGTTTTTCTTTTCAAGTGTAAGTCCCTCAGTAACCACACTAAACAACCGCTCGAAGTCAAAGTGTTTCTTAACGTCATCAAAGCAGAGTATCTGAGTATCTGCTGATACTGTCTGATAGGGAAAGGACTTCTCAAATGCGAATGCCTTACCATCAATCACCACTAACTTCTTCATCTTTGATAGTGCATTCATAAACAATCCCTTTCCTGTACCACCCTCTGGGTTGTCTGATATTACCTCATCGTTTAAAATGATTGCAGGGCAGTAGCTTAAGTTCTTGTATCCGTGCATCATATATCCGATGGTACTCTCCATTGTTTTGATTCTTTCCTTGTTGTTGTTACAGATGTTCCCAATGAATACCGAGTAGTCACAGTCCTTTTCATCACATATGTTGAACTTACGATTTATTATGTGGTCCTTCCATACGTATCCTCCAAGGTCAAGGTAATCAATTGGCTCAATCAACTCCTTAGTTATCTTTACAGCGCAGTTCTGGTAGTACAGGTACGCTGAGTCCCTTGTGTCTTCTATGAAGTATATATCGATAGTAGATAGCAATGTCAAGAACTCTTCTCTGAAGAAACGAACTTGATCAGCGAAGTAGTTGTATACGCTTAGGTCATCTATGTCCTGTAGGTACGTTAGTACAAAGTCCTTTATCTCCTTCTCAGATGTGTGGTCTATTAGGTTGTTGGTAACCTTTACGAACACGTAATTCTTGCCCCCCTCTGGGCAGTACTTGTAGAAGCCATTGTCCTCAAGGAACTTCTTGAACGAGAAGTGGATTATCTTTATCACACCCTTGTCGCTCTTCTCCCAAAATGTTTTCTTGGACTCCTCGCTTTCAATCACAGATATAACGGAATCAACTGAATCTGAATCGAGTCCTGCTTCACTTAGCTGATTCCTAATCTCCTTTTTTGATACTCCTCTCCTTAGTTTATCTTTGATTTGCTGCAACTTCTCATCGTCCTTGTAGTATTTTGTCCCGAAGCTTGAAGTATTGGCGTATGCGCTATCTATTGTCCTTGAAATCTCACCCTCTGTAAAGTCAGGGGTTGCATATCTATTTAGTACATACCCTGCCAATGATTTATTTATACCATAGTCATTGAATGCCATAGCGAGTACGAAGCAGTTTTGGTTTCGCTGTCCCTCAACCATTGGATACTTCTTGGACCACCACTTAATTAGTATCTCAACTATCTTGTTCTCGTCAGTGATTGGAATGGTCTGTGGGTCGTTGTACTTATCGACCTCTTGGTATTCAGGCTCTGCAATTGTATCCCATACACTTGAGTGTAGGTTAATAAACAAAAGTGGATCGTATGACTCGTAACATACACGGCTCACATTCTTACAGGTCTTATCGAAGTAAGGTGAATCAAAGTACTTCTCCAATGAGTTGAAGTAGCTTATGTGATTCTCTGGGCTTGCAGGTATCTTAACCAATACCTTTAGTCCATTACCCGATGGGGATATAAACACCGAGTATACATACTGATCCTTGGTTAGCTTCTCTTTATGCTCAAGGAGTAGCTTCTTCTTCTCGTATCCATCGAAGTCAAGGCATACGAAACCCGAATGCTTTACGATACCATTGTCCTTACGTTTGTTGAACGTCCCCGAAAAGCATATTGCAGGGAGTCTTTTCTTTAGTTCATTTCTCTGTGGCTTCTCTTTAGTTGAGCGAATCTGCTTAACTAAACTCTTTGTTGCACCATCTTTTATTCTCTCTAATACCACCTCTATATCCCTGTGGAATGGGGTTTCGGTCTCTTTAATGTTCTTGAATATTGTTACTTGTTCTGACATACTGTGTTGATTTTATGTTGATTATTAATTGCTAACTTATTGATTATCAGTGGTTGTGTTGATTATGTTGTTTTTTTTTCTCTTTATAGAGGAGAATAAAAATAAATAATAATAAATATAAAAAGTAGTATAGGGCATTATTTTTTCTCATTTCAACATTTGATAAGGCAAAAAAGAGGGGAGCGAAAATGCCCCCCATCTCTTTATTAGATTGGTCTAACTTAGAATGGTAAGTCATCAGCGTTAGCTGCTTCAGCAGCAGGCTGTTCATTGCCTGCCTTCTTAGGCTCCCAGGTATCTAACTCACAGTAGTAGTTACCACCCTTAGACTGCTTGATAGATAGGTTTACCCATCCGTTCTTAGCGTTAGCCTTCAAGAAAGCCACTGCCTCCTCTACCTTAATTGATTGACTCCCTACTACAAATTCTGGAGCGTTGTCGTTTCTCTTAAATAAGAAACCGTCTGCAAAGATTTTCTCTTCTGCCATTTTAATTGATTTTAATTTGTTCCAATTGATTATACATATAGTCTACAAACATTACGAGCCATTGGAACACACACCCATACTGCCTGTATATTTTTATTATAGATTGTCCTCTATAAAGTATTCGTTGATATCGAACTCAGCGTTATCTCCAAAGAACTTCTTGTAAACGTTGACTGCTCTGATCACTTTCTCCTCACCCCTCTGAACAAATTCTTCTGTTGGTGTAAAGATTCCAAGTCTCATATCAGTCTTGTCTACTGTGTAGAATACCAATGGCTTACCAAATAACTCTTGGTATATGTAGCACTGGCTGTCGTAGTTGTACTTCCTTGCCGACCACTTGAAGTCATCTATGTTACTCGTTGTCTTCAAGTCAATCAACTTATCTGAACAAACGATATCAGCCTTGCCCTTCCATAGCATACCCTTTATCTCCTTGATAGCAGGTACTTCATATTCATTCCCCTCTTGGCGTATACCCTCGAAGAATGGTAGCTTACTCATCATTGCACTTACACAATCTCTAATCTGCTGACCTTCCTTATGAAGCATAATGATACCTCTTGTTGCCTGCTCTCTGTATGCCTTCGTGTTGCGTGAAGACACATCAATGAACTCTGTCTCTTCAGCCTTCTCAGGCTCCAGTATTAGCTGATGGAAGTACCTACCCTTGTGAAAGTTTATGTTGTCAGCCTGTGGTTGACGAAACTGTGTCGGGTCGTTGAGTAGTTTCCCTATGTCTGAGTTTGATAGAAACTGTCTACCAAAATCACCGTAGTACTGCTCATCATCCCTTAGCTTCTCTATATTTTCGGGAGTGATTTTCATAGCTACTTGATTATCTTTTTAATCTCTTCCTTAGCACCCTCTGATAGCTTGTACTTGGCTTCAATCTTATCACATAACTTCTTGTATCCCAACGCCTTGTTCTCCTTACAGAACTTAGCCATTGATTCCCACTTAGGATCACCTACCTTTAGTTCAGTACCACCTGTAGCTTTCTTTACAGGTGCAGCAGCAACCTCTTCAGTAGTTGTTGCAGGCATATCTTCTCCTGCGTAGATGTAGATACCCAAACCAAACATAGCAAGGTTCTTAACCAAGCATCTCATAAGTGTCTTGTTGATGTCGAATGACGTAGCTGATGCCACTTCCTTCTGTCCGTAACGTGTAGTGTACGTGTAAGGTTCCTTCTTCATCGCTTGGTTCTTACCATCCATAACAGGCAGCCACATTTCTAATGTCTCGCCATCTATAGTTACACTTGTGTGACACATAAAACCTGTAGCCTCATCGTACTCTGTCTCACCCACTTGGTATGTAGCGTCTGGACAGTTCTTCTTTGTCTCACTCCAAGCCCACGCCCACGACAGGTATGTCAGTCCGTTCTTCTTCTCGATGAATTTGTTTACGTTGATCGCAGATAGTTTTTCAAATGTTGTCTGCTTTTTCTTTGCTGTTGCCATAATTTAATTGATTTAATTTAAGATTAATTTCTGAATACTTCTTTAGTATTCTTTCTCTACTTGATTTTTGTATTGATATTTGTTTTGATGATTTCTTTTCGGCTATACACTTTTGTATTCGCTGCTCTATCTTGTCAAGCTTTGTACGATAATTGTCCAAAGATAATACATATACTCCATATCTCCAACCATTTTCTAAGAATATTTCTACTTCTCTTTTTGTCAGTGGAACAAAGTAATCTCCACGTTTCATAGTGTCAAATAGCTTTATCTCTTTGTTGGATGTGTCCTTAATTATCTTTATGCCGTAGACCATATGAGACTCGAATGAGTATCCTGTCATAGACACAGCGTAGTCATCGCTACTTGCTTGATCAAACACCTCCTCTATGCTATATGCCATCCTGTAAATCTTTGATTGTTTTCTTGTAGTCCTTGTCACCACTTATCATACGACCTGCCCTATCTATTCCATTGTATATGGATGACCTGCTAATATTCAGACCTCTGTTTAGCATATGCTTTTGGATATAAACTATATTCATATCTCTCTTGTGGCATAGGTAGTAAAGCAATAGCCTTCCATCTACGGACTCTCTTTTCTTTGTTCTGGAGAATAGTGTATCCTCATCCATATCAAGTATATGGCATACCCTATCTACGTACTTGTTAAATATTTCTTTCTTCATTTTGATTTGATTTTATCATCTGTTCCTGTTCTTCGTATAGGATGTCGAACTCTCCGTTGTTGGATTGCTCCTCTCGTATACTCGTGAACGTCTGTTTAGACTTTGACATTTAATTTAATTTACATTGTTAATAATACATATCATCCGACCATATGGGAGTCTTCTCTCCCACGTATGCTGACGATACATTGTAGTGGAAGTGATCCAATGCGTCCTCTACTGACATACCTTCCTCAACAAGAATCTCTATACATCTTGTCATTGAATATATTAGTCGCATTGAATTTAAATCAACTCCAATTACGGCATCATCAAACCCATCGGCTTTTAAGAACTCTTCCTCTGAGTAGTAATCAATTATATTTTCTAATAAATTAATCATACCGATGTTGTTTTACATTGTTAATAATACATACACCGCATAGATTAATAAACCTAATCCAATTACTCCTTGGATTAATCCAAGTCCCATTTCTACGTTGTCTTCCTTTTCTTCTTTTTCTTCTTTCATTTTACTTTATTTAATTGTTAATCACATACGTCAGACACCTTGTCTTCAGCTTCTTTAATTTCTAACTTTATTAGTTTACTTTTTAATACCTCAATGTATAGTGTTGCATCCATCAACTCTTCCTGTAGGTGTTGCATCCATTCTAATGGACTCAAGTCTTCTCTCTGTAGGGTTGTACCATATTTATTTATTCCCTGCTCTGAGCGTTCTCTAAATGAGTTTATAACTTTAGTTACTACCTTGTCTTCAATTGTCTTCATTTTTTATGTTTAAAATGTTTGCCATCTTTACGAACCAATGCCCGTCTATTAACTCCTTGTCCGTTCCATCCCAGACTTCCTTAGGTTGGTATTTCTTTGGTAGTTCACCTACCTCGATACATATTCTTGATCCTCTCTGTATCGCATACTTAACAAGCGCAGGGTCTTCAATCAAACTCTCACTATCATCTTCAAATACTTCATACAATACCTGTGCGTCAAATAATTCTTTGGTCTTTACCTGTGATACGCATTGCTTTGTTACGTCAAGCCATACGAAATTGTCTTTGGTTATCTTTATCATTTGGTTTATGTTTTAATTGAGTACAAATTTAATCTATAGGTTGTACATTTCCTAATTTATTCTTCACTTTACTCCAATAAACTAACGTTGATTTCTTTTTGTGTCCCCTGCCACCACCATTCCACTTCCTTGCTACGATCTCACAGAACTCCATAAACTCCAATCCATCACAGCACTCAACCTGTTCAGCCATAATCTCAAACATCTCGATGGACTTCTCCCTGCTCCACCTGTCATCCATTGTGTACCTTAGGTTTATTTTACCTTTCTTTAGAACCCTGTTCACCTCACGAACCATTATTGGTCTAATCTGTAGACATCCTACTGCCTTTTCTCTGTGGTTGTACGCACTGTCGTTGTCAATGCTCTCAACAAATATAACCGCATCAACAAACTGCTCCCAGATAGTCTTTACCTGCACCGTATCCTGCACAATCGTATCAACTACCTGCTCAATATCCACAGTTTCAATTGGCTTATTAACAACATCTCTCGTTGTTTCCTCTATGCATCCTGCTCCTGCAAGTGCAATTATTATTATCATCTTTTTCATAGTATTGCTTCTATTAATTCTGAGTGATCATTAAATAATTCTTCTTCGTTGTACTTGCCCGACATAAAATCAAGAGTAAATTCTATAAGTGCATTGTCCTTGTTCTCAAGAACCTCATCAAATGTGTAGAATGAAATGTACCCATCGTAACTCTTTGTTCTCTTTTGTATGTACTCCAATAACTCATCGTCCTTTTGTATCGCATTCATAAGTTCAAGTGAATCTTCATCCGACATCTCACCTATAATAACATCTGTTGCGAAGTTATAATAACTTGGACTGTCAAGTCCTTTGTAATTTATGTAAACGCTTTCCATTCCTAACTCGGATGCAGTGAACTCACATAGCTTGTCTAAGTACGCCTCGCTATACGTGTTTTTGACTGCATCCCAATCTATATTCTCATCACTATCAGTAAGGCTTTCACCTCCATCGTCATCAGCCCACATCGCATCTTCGATGAATGCTTCGTGAAGTGATCCATAAAATCCTCCGAAATCTATTATTACTTGTTGCATAGTTTATTGTTTTTTTTAGTTATATTTGTACCTGCTAACGAGAGCAAATTAAATTATTATTTATTTATGTTCCCTTAGTTTCTTTTTATAAAAGGTTTATTGTTATTAGGTTTAATGGAGGGCGTGGTTTCCCTCCATTTTTTTTGCTTGTAAAACTTCGTTGTGAAAGTCTTTCGTTAGGTTGATTGAATCGATATCTACTCCATCAATCTTTCCATCCGTATCAATGCAGTAAAGTTCTTCACCGAATCCATTGCCTATCCATACGTCATCATCAGATTTGTATGTCCCCAGGTCCCTGGAATCGCAGTGGTATACCTCCATATAGGTTCCTCTTGTTGCCTTCCAAATTGTTGCATCGTCAAGCGAACTTGTTGATCTTACTATGGTTCCTGTTGGGTTAAATAAAATGTAAATTGTCATAGCTTTATTTTTTTTGTGAATATAATAAATGTTTTTTGATTAACGTACAAATAATATCTAATTGTTTATCACATCGTAGTTTATTCCATCCATATTCAATTCGATTATAGTGGCTAAGTTTATTGTTCGATAGCCTTTCTTATTCAGATCGTATACTGGAATCAAACCTCTCTCCAATGGATTGTAAGACATTCCCTTGCCGTTGATCTCTTTCTTTACTACTCTCTTGCAGGACATCTTACGAATTGTTCCGTCTTTCTTGATGAACTTTACACCAAAGAACTTACCGTCCTTCTTAGAAATTATTGTTCCCATTGCCTGTACTTGATTGATTTTCTTTTTCATAATTGTTTTGTTTAATTTAATTTATTCAAATGTACGACTCAACATCGTAAACTATTTACGTTCTAACAAAATGTATAATCTATTTGTTTGTATGCCTCTAAGATTGATTTGAATGCGTTAACTTGCTTCGTTAGTACTTCAGTATAGTGTTTGCATTCTTCCTCATCTGAGGGATCAATCTCTTCATAATAGCCTTGGATATCATAGAACATCGCATCGTGAAATTCATCTGTGTAATCCAATAACATATCCTTTAAATCAAAATACTCTTCTAATAACTTCTCCATAATCTATCTCCTTCTTTTTTTATACTTACCATTACCTACTAAAATTGTACTGTTGTAGCACTTTCTTTTTCTTCTGTGCTTCTTCTTTCTTTTCTTTGGTTTAACGTATTCAAACGCTGTTGTTTTTGTTTCATTTACCTCACTACCATAACCTGTGTACGATAGGATCAATACTGCTGTGATTAAAATTGTTTTCATAACACTTGATTTGTTACTTTGTTTATACCTATTACCTTTCCTCCTTTACTCTGAATGAAGTTCTCCCAATTTTGGTAGTGAGATTCACTCAAGAACTCTCTAACATACGTCTTGTCGTTTTGGATTCCTCTGTACCATTTCACGTATGCAATGTACTGGATTCCTTTTCTGAATTCTGCCATATTACTTACTCTTCGTATCTCATACGATTCAAAGTTCAATTGCAAATCTAAGATCGTAACTGCTTCATCGAGATAGTCACATCTAACTACTACCTCATCTGTCATTTTGTCGTTTATTGTATACATATCTATTTTTTTGGTTTATACTATTTCTGTTTCGTGAGATTGATTAAAATTAAATCCTGTTTCCTTTAACCAATGCTTACAGACTGTGATATTTTCGCCTTCATTCACAAAGGATATAACCTCCCATCCTCTTTCTAATCTTTTAGGTAAAGAATTCCAACAGCACCGAAAGATATCTTCATTGTTCAATGTGGAATCTATTCTACACTTTCTTTTTGTTGTGAACCATCCAAAGGTATTAGTTCCATCAACTGTAAATTCAATTGTTCTCATAGTTTATTTGTTTTTAGTTATTATTACTGTCTCTCCATTACCAATCCATTTATCGATTATTTGTTTTGATTTGGTGTTAGTAAATTCTAGTCCTTTAAGAAGCGCAATGCCTAACGCTCTGTTCATAGCAAATGAATAATTGTCTGATCCATTTATAAACTCTCCGTTAACAAAAATGCGATAAACATTTTGATTGTTGTTTGTTGTTTTTACTGTCATAACTTATTTGGTTTTGTGGGGAGCATTGCGCTCCCCTTGTTTATATTAATTACTTTACTACGAATCCGCTTTGGTCTTTCTTTGCGTCTCCTTTTGCCTTCAATCCCAATACAATTCCTTTATTAGTCAGCATCAAGTCATCAGCCATATCACCATCCAATACCTTTGCGCCATTGTACTCCGCAGGTAGTTCATTTGCGAATACTACAGATACATTGATCCCTTCAGCAATTGCCGAATCAATCTCAATTTGATTATCTTCCTTTCTACTCAAAGTAACGGCATACTTTGTACCTTTGTACTTTCTTGCCTTTCCTAAGATAGCAGTGTAGTCATAGAAGTGTACGTTATCTGGTGTATTCAATGCGTCGAAATCAGCATACTTTTTCAGCAGGTAGATGAAGTCAATGTCACTTGTACCGTTCAAACGGAATGCAATGTCGTTACCTTTTACCGTAGCTTTTAAAATGGCTTTCTTGATCTCCTTAGCAAGCTGATTGATAAACTTGCTTTTGTCGTGTAGGTAATACTCAGTTTTGTTAATTCTCGAACTTTGTACGTTTGACATTCGTCCTCTTCCTGCTGTGAATAAACAAGCTGCTGCACATCCTTTACTTGCCTTTGGGCAAACGTTTATTTTCTTACTGTTTTGCGTATACGGTGACAGGTACAAAATGTATGTTTCAACTGCATTCTTGCTCGTTTTGGCATTCGTATTGCCTTTGCTCAATAACGTCTTTTGTTCCTTGTATGGTGTATAGACGTTGTCAATTTCAACTGTTTGACTGTTGTTAAATGCTTGATGTATTTTTTCGTTAGTGTTCATATCTATTTGGTTTTAATGGGGATCTTTCGATCCCCGAGTTTATATTAATTTGTTAGTAGGTAGAACCACCTTTTTTAACAACTTTATATTTAAAACTGTTTGAATCCTTATTTAATTGGTCAGCTTGTTTTTTGGCATCAGAATGAGTATTCCAAGTTTGCAAATTAGAATCTACTTCAAATGAATCGATACTATCTTTATGTTTTGAGTGGATTTCATAAATCTCTCCACCCTCTGCGTAATCTTCTTCTTCAATATCATAACCCAATTTTTCTTGGACTAAAACTTGAATGTGCTTTGGTAAATCATCATACTTATACGCTTTCATTGAAAAGCGACTTTCTCCTAAATTAGCATCATCTTCTAATTCAATCTCGTCTAAAAAATCGGCTCTATCAAATCTATCCATAGTATTCCATATATGCCTTGCTTCTCTTTCTTTATAATCATCTACCTCTCCACCCTCTGCGTAGGTAGAACCGCCTTTTTGTAGTTGCTCTCTAACTGCTTGTGTTGTTTCTTTTTTCATAATTTCTAAGTGTTTTAATGGGGAGCCTTCGCTCCCCTTGTTAATATTACTTTGTTAATTTATTGTACAGCTTTTCTATTAGTCTCAACTCATCTTCTTGATTCCAGACGTGATCTTGGTATACTCGCTCTCCGTGTAACCATCCACGACCATCCAATGCCCAGTTCAAATCATCAATGTAATCTTGTACTTCCTTCTTGCTTCTGGTTAAAAATGCTTTCTTGCTTGATACAGTTTTGAATCTCTTCAATTCGTCTGTGTAGTAGTTGATTGTTTCTTGTGTCATAGTTATTGTGTTTTACTGGGGAGCATTGCGCTCCCCTTGTTAATATTACTTTGTTCTTAACCAAGGATAAGTTAACCAAGCACCTCTTAAATTAGTACGGTATAAATCAACACCATATAAATTAGCATTATCTAAATCAGCATTTTCTAAATCAGCATTATCTAAATCAGCATATTCTAAATTAGCATCTTCTAAATAAGAATTTCTTAAATCAGCCCATCCTAACCAAGCACCTCTTAAATCAGCGCCTCTTAAATCAACACCATATAAATTAGCATCTTCTAAATTAACCTTATGTACTACTGCCTCTTGCAATGTAATCTTAACAGTGTTATTCTCGCAAGTGTGAGTGAACAATACTTTGTCGTTTCTGTCTTTAATTTTAATTTTCTTCATATCTATTGTGTTTTACTGGGGAGCATTGCGCTCCCCTTGTTTATATTACTTTGTTAATCTTTCAGATATTAAATTCTCAACATTTATCATCAATGAGACAGCATCTTCAAAAGATAATCCTTCCAAGCTGTAGTCTATTGATTGAAGATAGTTAGTAAATGCAATTAATTTTTCCATCCCGTTAACTGCTTGATTCTCAGTGTTTTGTGTTGTTTCGTTTTTCATAACTTGTTGATTTTCAGTACTTTAACTCGTTTTATTGTTATATATATTGCCCGTTGGCACTACGAAGTTAGTCAAATTATTGAGTTATGAATAATTTTTGTCTAAAAAAAATTCAATTATCTCACATTTCCTTTGTTTGTGGGGCTTTCAGAGGTGCATTTGGAATCTCTAATTACTGCAATTCATTTGCGTTTATTTCATTTCGGAGGGTGGTTAAGGCATCTCTCTGTGCCTTTTACAATGCATTTGCTTTGTATATCCGCAGGGATGCGGACGGGGGAACAGGGATCAATGGATAACGGGAGACGGGAGCGGGTGACATAGGGATCGCAGGACGCGCTCCAGTAAAACATCATTACCGTGGTAGATACCGTGGTAGATACCGTGGTAGAAAAAAGCTAAAAAAATCGGGATGCGGCATTAGGATTGGAACCCCACCCCCAAGAAAAAAATCGGTTTCAGTTTAATGCAGCTTTGCGCAAAACGTTATAGAACCCAAATACTATATGTGTCTAAATATATTTTTATCTTTGTATAAACAA